>Ga0209700_100432_pt1 | contig 77107 bp, 39 predicted proteins | sample SiratroredBW_FD_187528 | JGI IMG/M metagenome (GOLD analysis project Ga0209700, IMG submission 187528) | Root nodule microbial communities of legume samples collected from California, USA - Siratro red BW (SPAdes) (version 2) | ecosystem: Host-associated > Plants > Roots > Nodule | place: USA... | reverse complement strand
AAACTGATTCGACTTGACTTGAAATCAATTTATATTTCATCAGTGTTTCATTTTTCCAAAACTGATTTTTACCCAAAGTTAAAACCTTAATTTTATTTGATTGAATCACTTTGACCATGTGTTACTGAATTTTTCCATAGATGTGCATAGGTTCTCTTTCATGGCCAATCATACTCACTCACACTAAGACACAACCTAGAACAGATTTCCACTTGCTTGCTTTGGCTTGCTGAACATGTCTTGCTGAACATGTCTTGCATGGCTTCATCAAATCCTTAAGTATTGTGAGAATACTAACATAGTGAATACCATACACAGTTAAGTGAACTCGAACGTTTGTTCGGCTCTCGAGCTTTTGACTTAAGTGTTTGCTTAAATCCATCAGGTAATGAACTCGATTTAATTAACATGAGCATTTGCTCAATTTTTGAGTATTATTGAAAATCAAAGAATAGAGTTTGAGGAATCGAGTGGAACCTAGACTTTGGGATTATCAAAAGTTGGACTAGAATTGCGTGGTTGTAAAATTGACACGATTGTCTTCGAATTTGACCTTGGGATTACGATCTTGCTCTTCTTCTGGAGAAACCTGAAATACTTCAATAAATATTGTGGGATGGTGTCGCAACCTCGTCGAAGATAGCGGACAGTGATCCGAAAATTAAAAAAAAATGAAATAAAATATGTGAATGTAAATAATAATAATAATGAAAAAGAGTCGCCACCATAGTTTATTATGAAAAAAACTATAGGAAACCAAAAAAAAAAAGAAAAGGTGGTCTACGAAACACAGACGAATTTGAGAGTCGTTACGTGTGAGGAAGGTATTAGCACCCTGCAATGCCTGTCATAAGACAATACCCTTAACTAAATGAATGAAACGAGTGTGGTTTAATAGAATGTTAATTTTCCAAAAGTAAAACAAAAAATTGCAAATAAAAACACAGAATATTTTTTAAGTTAAAGGACCCGACAAGGATAAACCTTGCTCCTACATATTTTCATCTATAATGGGTGAAAAATCAGGGCATACGTAGTTCTAAATGATTATGATAGTTCATGTGATATTGTTAAAGGTACCCGGCAAAAGGATATGGTAATACGGTCTAAGGTATTTGGCAATGCGATTTAGACTGAGGTGGCCAGCGAAAATGTGGCAGAGCTAAGTGGAAGAAAGGCTATGATAATGTGATTGAAAGTTAGGTTGATATAGTTTAGCTGAGAGGCAAACAATTTACTATTTGTGGAGAGGAGTTTTAGTAGCAAAGATACGGTCCAAGGTCCAAAATCTATGAGGGAACCAACGAAAACATGACATAACTCACAATGGAAGAATATTGATGGTGGTGAATTCAAAAAGCTCACCTAGATGTCGAGGACATGCTCGACTATGCCGAAGAGCTCGGCTAATACAAAGAGCACAACAAAGTAAATGATATCATTAAAGAGCTTGGTAACATTGAAAATGTGCTCGGTGCAATAGTAAAACACTTCAGAACCCGACCATGACCAAATGGTTGCAAAGATATGGTCCAGGGTTCAAAATCTATGAGGGAGCCAGCGAAAATGTGGCATAACTAACAATAGAAGAATAGTGATGATGGTGAACTCAAAGGGATTGCCCAGATGCCGAGGATATACTCGACTCCACCGAAGAGCTCTGACATTACACCAAAGACATGCTCAACCATGCAAAAGAGCTCGGGGAAGTAAATGATAACATTAAAGAAATTGATAATACCGAGGGTGTGTTCGGTGCAATGGTAAAACACTTCAGAACTTGGCAAGGGGTGAACAGTGTTCAGGTTAGATTTTAAATTAATTTCTGGAATCGGTCTCAGGGCAAAAATTTAAACGAAAGATTTGTGAGGTTGTCAGCAAACATTTGGCATAACTCACAATGAAAGAATGGCTATGTTTCTGGATTTGGGTCGAGGTTATGAGTTTAAGTCCTCATCTTGGTTCATGGGTTAAGATACTTGGGTTAGTTCCTGGGTTGAACGTCCTCAACTAAGGTTATGGGTTTTTGTTTCTTGGGCTTAGGTTCTCAATGAGGTTTCTAGGTTAAAGTACTCGGTTGAATATCCTCAGCTAAAGTTATGGTTTCTGTATAATCAATGAAGTTGTCAACGAACGTGTGACGTAGCTGACAATGGAAAAATGGTTATGTTCAAGGGTTGAGATGCTCGGTTTAGTTTAAGGGTTGAGCGTCCTTGGGTTTAGGTTATGGGTTGAGCTTCCTCTAGTTGGTTTCTTAGTTTTGGTCCTCGGTCGAGGTTATGGGTTGAAGTATTTAGGTAGGTTCATGGATTAATTTATGAGTTGAGGTACTCGGGTTAAAGTTGAGGATCCTTGGCTTTTGAGTTTGGTGTCCTTAGTGTGGTTATGGGTTGAGGTTCTCAGGCTAAGTTCATGGGTCAAGGTTATATATTAAATGTAAAATGTGTGAGGTTGTCAGCGAATGTGACGTAGCTCATAGTGGAAGAATAGTTAAGTTTCTGGGTTTATTTATGGTTTAATTGGAATTTGAGGTTCCTGAGTTATATTTTTGGGTTGTTTCTAGGTTTCGAAAGGATAAAGACAACGGAACATCCAAGTTCATGCCTAAGGTAGCGATCGTTGTCATCGTCGAATTATGTACAGTTTAATCAATCCATTTTGCACACAAATTCTTAATGCAAACAATTAATGTGTTCATGCATTACTTTCAAAAACGACGATGAACTGTGATGGCAGAAATACAGAGGCGAATACAGACAACAGAAAACCAACACAGAGGTTCACATAAACATTCAAGAAATGTCAAAATTTTCTTACCCGTTGAATAATCAATCACATAAAGCTTTGTATCAATTGTGTTTCACTCTTCCACTCTTCTCTTCGTCTTCTTCACTTCTGCACTTCTTCTGCAACTTTTCTCTCTTTCCGAGTATGCAAACGTTATTTCTCTTGGTTTCTCTATGACTTCTCCGCTCAATCTCTAATCCTCGTAATATGAGTAGTCTTCTCAATGATGTGTGTTACGTCTCTAACCGTGTATCTGTATTACATCCACCAACCCCGTGAACATCTCAATTCCTCTCTTCTAAATCCATGCCAACATTTCATGGCACCGTTGAACGAAAGTGTCATTCTGTTTGAGCTTAATGATTATTGTTTTAACTGTTTAAGTACTGCTTTGATGTAATGAATGAACCTTCAAAATGTTTGAAGCAGAAAACCCATGCAAATGGTTGAACATGTAACGATGATGAATAGTCATGCCATGTCAGCACTCGTTAGAAAAGGAAAAAAAATGAAAAATGGGTAATCAAAACTGGGCCAGCAAAAAAGGTAGAATTGCGCCAACTGAAGGTGAATAATTGGAAATGGGAACTTAGGCAACGCATGTGTAAGTGAAAATTAGGCCAATAGAGAAATTGGGTTAGCGATGTATTAAAATGGGCAGCATCCCGAAACAAGATGCAACAAATGGGGGGTGCAAAAAAGTAAAACGAAAAAGCAAAATAACAAAAATTATTTTTATTTTTCTTATTTCACTTGAACGAAATTGGGTGTTGATAGCCACCCCTTTTTACTTAGATTTTACTACATAATTTGAAAATTAAAATTTTCAAATGCTCAGAATAAAAGATAAGTAAAGACGAAAATAACTAATTTCGTTCGAGATACCTAAATTGCCTCTGAGCCAGCACCAGGTTATAGTTAATGTAACACTTGGTCATAATAAGTGGCACATTAAGGTATTTCCCGCAATAATAGATGAGGTGTGACATTTGCTGCCATGAAAGATGCCATCTGATCTTTTCTTCTATCAAAGTCGCGAAGAACTGTTTCCAGTCTTGTGATCCTTTAACTTCAAGGTCATGTTGTAATGCTCTTTGAACTAGACAATTGACACTAGAAACTCTCTCTTCAACACGAGATATAAGCCATACATATAGCATGGGCAAGCAGCACAACATTTTACCCTTCTTCCTCTCGGAACACAAATCAAGAGTCCCGAAAACATCAACTAAGATAGCTGTAACTGGGTTTTCAGATCGTGTTTTGCTAGCAATAAACACATCTACTGCAACATAGTCCACGAAATACTCAATGTTGGGAAACAACAAAACTCCATAGATTATCATGACAAGAATATTCATGAATGTTTCCCAGTCTTTTTTGTCAGCTAGTTGACGCAAATAGGCTTCCAGAAACTTCTGAGGAAAATCTTTCGCCCCTTTTCTACTTACCATTCTGCTTTCTAGCTCTGCAGGATGTATTTTCATAAGTCTTGCTAGAAGCACGATGTTCCACATGCGTGTATGGAGCCTTTCCTTCCAAGGGTAGATCTAGAATCTGCTCGAATTCTTCAATAGTAGGCACCAACTGGAAGTTTGAGAATGTAAAACATCTCAAAGGTGGGTCATAATATTGCGCTAAAATAGTGAACACAGGTATTTGAACCTCTACTTCCAGTAATCCCAGTAGGTTCCCAAATTTCTTTCTAAAGGCGTCTCTTTGTATTGTCTTGAGTTTTCCTCCCAACTCTCTGAGACTGGTCAAATTACTTTTGTTCACCCTTATGCTGAGTCTTTTCTATAGTGACTCTGAGTTCGACTTTCTCTCGATTCCATATTTCATGTTAAATTCCATCTTATCAAAATACACACGACTTTAAAATTTTCACCTAAAACAAATGAAATTGGTAAGAACCAAAATGCATGAAATGCATAGGTGAGGAAGTGCATGAGCCAAACATCCCTCCCAATTATAATATGCACAAATGCAACACATGCTTTTATAACAGGAAAATTTTCACACTTTAATATTGCAAAACTTTTTGGATTTTTTTTTTTGTTAAAATTTTGGATTTTTGTTTTGAAAGACGATGAATGATAGAGGCGTGCACGTATCTCCCTTTTATGCCCTAAAAGATGATTTTAGCATGGTGAGTACTTAAAGATTCTAAGACATTAGATGCATTCTCATATAGGATGGCTCCTAATCCCTAAAGGTGTGAGGCTACTAGAGCTACAACTCACTTTACCACATTACTGATAGCAGTCGGTAAATAACTTGCTTATGAACATGTGAATAAAGCAAACAAACTCTAGCTGGGGTTCTCACAAAAATTAAGAAAGGAAGTACATCCTGTCAGTATTGCTACACAACCCCTTTCTATTTCTAAGCTCTCTCAAACCCAGGTATAGGGCCCCACTCATGATATGTAATTGTGTGTGTGTGAAGGGAGAATTATGCATACAACCCCTCACCTGCAAAATAGCCAGAAAAGTTCCCAAGCAGATAATTCAACACATGTCATCTAACCTAGGGTTCAATTATTCCAACAAAGTAAACATACATACAAGGAAGATAAACGTTATAAAACTCACTCATTTTTATTTATTTAATTAAAATGGCCTGACTCTCAAATTATCCCCAGTGGAGTCGCCATCTGTCGTAATCGGAATTATAATGGGGACGGCGATCCGAAAAGAGTTAATATAAATATTATTTGAAAATTTAGAAAAAGGAGTCGCCACCATAGTTTATTAAGAAAACTATGGAAAAATTGAAAATGGGATAAGATAGGTCTGCGAAAATCAGATTTCGGGTTCGGGAGTCGGTTACATGTGGGGAAGGTATTAGCACCCCCACAACGCCCGTCCTAAGATGGTATCTTTAATTAAATAAGTAAAACGAGTGTGGTTTTGAAAATGTTTACTTTCTAAGATAGAGGCAAAGATGAAAATAAAACAAACAAAGATATTCTTTAATTTTTAGAGGGCTCGACAATGTTTGACCTTTCTCCTACGTATTTCCATCAAGGGTGGAAAATCAGGATTACATAGTTCTTTGCTGAAATTTTGTTTGTTAGGATGTTTGATATTTTTTAATTTTGAAAAGTTTATATTTTTTATATTTTGTGAAAATTTGATATTTTTATATTCTAGTAAATTTTGAAGAGAAAATTTTGGTGTTAGATATTGCTTGACGCTCACGGTCCTTTGATTATCCAAACGAAATAACGAAAGTTCTTCAAATTAAATTCCGCATAACGTGTGCGATTATTTGGATATTTAATCGAATTTTTATTAAAAAGATAAAAAAAAATGATTTAAATATATTTTTTTGTTGTTTTTCTTAAATATTTTATTTTTTTATTTTGAAAACTTTAATTTTTTTTATTTTTTATTATATAATATTTTTTAGATTTTTTAGAAACTTTCCTTTTAAAGAGCACAATTTAATTGAATAAAATAAAACAATCTTTATTCTTATGAAAGAAAAAGAAATAGAATAAAAATAAAGACACTAGAAGACAAAAAAAGGTTAAAAATGGATGCAACACATGTCACGCATGGCTCCCTCTTAGCTGTGGCTTCTTTTATTCCAAATCTTAGCATATGAAAGCTATTAGGTGCCTGTTAGCATACCATGTGTACCATATAGCCATACCATGCTCTTTTTTTCACAAAATAAAACTCCAATGGGCCAGGGCCAAACAAAGTTGTTTCACAAATTAACTTAACCTAATATTGAAATAGGCTAAAGGGAGAAGGCTTGAGGGTAGTAGTGTCGCATCAAGACTTAGGGTTCGTGGACAGCTAGAAGGGGCGGCACCAACACACTGATGGGACCAGACGGTGGCGGAGGACCTGCGACGGTGATGTTTGGAGGCGGTGGCATGGCTCGCGACAGGAAATAAGGGCTTTTGGTGGTTAGGGTGATGCTATGGCGGTGAGGGGCTTGGAATATTGGTGGTTAGAGGCGCGTGGGAGGAGATTTAAGGCTGTTTGGTGCAAAGGACGTGGGTTTGGTGGCTTGAATGGTGTGGAGCTCGTGGTGGGGGAGCGGCTTATGGAAGCAAAAGGAATGGTGGCAGCAGTGGCAAAGGGAGTGACAACAGTGGTGGTAGTTCCTAAAAACGGAGGGGAAATAGCTTGGAGACGAGGAAGACGCCACCCTTGACGCTGAAGTTGTGGAAGTGGGTGGTGAGCTTCCGGCAGCGTGAAGGGGATTACTCATATGCTTGATTCTGTTTTTGGTTAAGCAAATACATATGGCTATTTGTGGTTTTTTGCTTTGGTTTATATTTTTTTTTTTTTTTTGGTTTTTATTTTTTTTTTTTTTTTGGGTTTTCTCTTACTCTAGTTGAATATTCAGTTGGATTCAAAGTTCATTTTGTTTCAAAAATGTTGGCTATAGGTGGTTTTGATTGGGATTAATCTCTAGACTCAAAACCCTTTTTTTTTTTTTGAATTTTTGACTTGAGATTGGATGTAGGTTTCTCGTGATATATATTGTTTATGACAGAAATAACAACATCATGCCTGAGGTAGTAATACATCAGTCACAAAACCATTTAATATCGTGCCAAGGCAGTAAAAAATTCTCATCTTTTGTTCAATGCTTTTAGATTTTCCTTTTATAATCAAATGTATTTACTGAACTAATTAAACTTATTCTCAGATGTCTATGGAAAACAATATTAGAACATAGTCAAAGCACAATCGTTTAAAGAACAATAATCAGATCAGTGAAGTTATAAGCGACTACAATAAGAGCATAGAACCAAAACCATACCAATGCAGTAATGAACAGAGTCACACCTAGAACACAGACCAGTGCATTAATGAATAGAATTACAATACCTCTTGAAGTCTAATGTAATTTACGATTCTTTGAACTCTTCTTTCTTCCTTCTATTTTCAATTTCAAGCCATTTCTCATTCGTTGAACATCAGAATATAGGAAAATGTCTCCTCCAACTCTCTCTGTAACTCCCTGTCTCCGAGAACCCAAGAGAGTATATATGTATTATGTGATTGAGAGAAGAGAATGCAAGGATCAATAAAGAGCGTTATTGCGTGTCTAAGTGTTCTAGGTTATGTAACTTTAAGTGTTGTTGGAGGTTTGACTGTAGGAATCAAACCTCTTGTTAAGGAAACTCTAGTTGTATAAGAAAGCGTTGTAGGAAGGACAGGACAATCTCTTGTTAGGAAGAGGAGGAGAACAGCGCATTGCAAGGAGCATTGAGCAGTGCAAAGTGCAAAGAGAGCGGCGCATAGGGAGGAGGAGCGTAACGTGCCAGTCGTATCATTTTTTATTATTATTTTAAAATGCAATAAAATTTTTAAAATAAAATTAAAAGACAAATAAAAATTAATTTGTTGTTTTTTTTAATAAAAAAGAGATAAAAAATATAAATTATAATGATAATAATAATAATTATAAAATTGCAAATTATATTTTTGTATTTTTCTAAAAATAAGAGAAAAATAATAAATTTAGACAAACAATAAATTTAGAGATGAAAATTTTTTCTAAAATTAATTAGAAACATTTTTTTTTTTTTATCCGGATAAAATTAGGTATCGACACTCTCCATTTATGTTTCCATGCAATTACATGTTTAACACACCAGTCCTAGACATGATGCTCCATGTTGCATAAGCCCTAAGTGTGATACTCCATGCCACATAAGTCCTAGGCATGATTATGCTTCTCTTTTATGATGGAAGGATGACAAAAATTATTCTAAGCTATATTAAAATATTTACACAAATAGAGAACTTCTTATTATGTTCCATATTTTTTAGAGAAATATCTTCATGCTTGAATTTGGGCACGAATAGTTGCTTGGAGGCCCAAATAAGCTCAGACAAACCCAATTTTCTTGTTACTTTTAATGAAACCTCAAGTTTTATCTCCTCTTTATTATGTCACATGACTGGCTGAAACATATGTCATCAGCTAGCCTCATCAATTTAGTGATCACTTAACAACCCTTCCCTGAGCAAATTGATGGCAATGAGAACTTTCTTCTCAATAATCACTAAGTGTTATGGGCTTGGTGGATATTTGTTATCATGGACTCTTATCTACATAAAATAAAGAATTCTTATTAAAACACACAAAAAAATCTTGACAAGATATGTGTTTCCAACAAAATATTAGGTTTCTTATAAGTATATAACCTAATCCAATAAACGAGAAACAAGTGGCTTAAACAAGAGAATAAACATGTAATTTAGGAACGTATTATTATTTGAAATCCAATTCCAATTTTAGGATTAATCATATATTACACATCTCTTTCATTTTGAGTTAGATGGTCCTACTTTCCTTATAGTAATTTTCTTCTCTTATGGTATGTTTCATTTGAGAATTATCACCAAAGTGATAAAACTCACTCATCCTCCCTAACTAGGAGGATTCAACTAGTTTGTCCAACTCCCTAACTACCTTTCCTATTTTCATTTTAAGCTTTTAAGCTTTAAAACATGTTGTAATAATTCATGAACCAGATATCACTTGTCTTAATAGCTTGATTGTTATCTTAATATAATATTAATCATTATCAACTAGAAAAATAATTAGTTTATCATTATTCACATATTTTAATCTTAATTTACCATCTTTCGAGATTAATTCGGAGGAATCTGAATAAATTTAATAATGACATAAATAAATTGAACAATTTCACTTGCCAAAAAGAAATGTTTTTAACTCTAATATTACATCCCTTCAATCATGAAAACACCAATACATTCATTATACAACTTTTCTAAAAGAAAATTCACATCTTTTCCACAAGTTAATCGAATCGAAATACATAACCTAAAAGACATCCTAATTTAACATCTTCCCTTTTATACTAATAGCAAGTCCTATACATTAATCCAAAAAGAAAAACTTAGCAAAAAACCAACAAAATCTACCTCTCTGTTTGACTCAAGCTCAATAAGGCCACATACCAAGACCTCACCTTCTCCTTTCAGGGGTCCAATGTGGCAATTCTTGGCTAAAATGCACGGACACAACCCTAGAGTCCAATAACTCCACTATGGGTGTGAAATTCACACACCTAGGTACCTTGTATTGATTTATTGAAGCACCTCTTGAGATTGCATAATCCATAAGCTCCTCGAAGGTTCCATTCTTCACGACGCGTATTTCCAATGGCCCAATGGAATGATCCGTAACTCGACACTGCCTGTACACGGAGTTCAACGACTCCTCCATCTCCAAACAACACCGATTCAACACATCGTGACTCGGTGAGTTCGCCGAGTCCTTGCTCAACAACTCCCAGTAAATAACATAGTGACCTGGAATCGTTGTTGTGTCTGCATAACTGGTGTATTCCACCACACTCGTGTTGAACTCAGCCAAGAGCTTCGAGGCATTCTCAATCCCATTCTGCAACTCCGACTCGTCCGTTTTGTCCGAGTCAATGCTCAGCAGCACGTTTTTCCGTCGCACGAAGTGGAATTGCGGCGCCGAGTTGTGGAATCCGGTGACTCGGAGGATGTCTCCCACACGATAGCGGTATAGTCCCGCATAGGTGGTGATTACCAACTCGTATTCCTTTCCAACCTCCACATCGACCAAATCCACCAGTTTTGAACTGATAGACCCAGAATTAGGATCGTGGAGAAGGAATTCAAAATATGCCATGTTTGGCATGATGGTGTACGAGACCTTAGAGGGCTTGCACATTGGATTAAGGTTTAATCCGAAGTAGCACTCGGAAGAAGCGTACATGGTGCATGCAAGGGGTAATCCTCCGCTGTAATAGTTAAGCGTAGGAATGTATTGGGCCATGGCTCCGGTTACGATCACGTCCAGGTATTTTGTGTTGGGCCAAATTCTTGTGATGATCCCTTCCCAATTGTCCTTCGAGCACTCTTGGGTCATAAACTGGGCCAATTCCGGGTCGGGTTTTAGTACATTATTGCCCATGTATTCCCTTATTGCAGGGTCGGTGATTTGGGAAGTTAGGGTTCCGGATCGGATATCACGGACGAGTTCGGGCCAATGGAGTTGGAGGAATCGGATGGCGCGGAGGAGGCCGGAGGCAAAGACGGCGCCGAGGCGGAGGACGTTATTGCGCTCTATGAGGCCACAGAGCATTTGCGTGTACATGCTTTGGAATGAGTCGGGGCAGAGAATTGCTTCATTCGGACTGGTGTACACATTATAAGGGTCGTAAGGTCGGGTCTTGAAATGCTCACTTTTGTAGTAGCTTGTCAGAACCGGACGGGCCAGTAACCCACCCGGTGTCCTTGTTTCGGACTTCACGAATAAAAAGTATAGGCCCTTTCCCTTGTCTAAACCCGGCACATAACTGTTCCATTAAAAATTAATAAATAAATACTATCATCAGAAAAAAAAAAATACTAAGTTCTTTTTTTAATTTTAAGCATATAAATTATTTTTGCGCAATTGATGTTGGCAAGTAAAGACGAAAAACATTAATTAGACAGAGAGAGAATCAGAAAGTAAAGAGTATAGTACTATTCTTATTGTTTCCAGAGCCTCTCCATTTCTGTGCACATCCACCAAACACGTCACTTAAGAAACTACTGGTACTTTTTTTTTTTTCTTTCACCAATACCGTACCATCCTCTCTCTCTATATATATATATATATATATATATATTCAGTTTTGTTGTAAAAATATGATATTGTTTTATTATTGTAGATATATATTTTTCTTTGTAACCTTTATGTAAAAGATAATTTTTATCATTTAGAGAAAAAGAAAATTGAATGTCAATTATATTTAATAGTATTTTTATTCCATTATCACATTTGTTTCCTTCCTTAAGTGAATGAATCCAAACAAGTTACAATGTAAATTTGGGAGAAGAAAAAAAATATAGACTTGTTAAGATCTCTATTAAATGCATAACAGTTGTCATGCTACAACTTGAAACAAATTTTTTAGCGACTAAAACATAATTAATAAGAATTATTTGAAAAAAATACGTTTACCATGCATAACTAACTACTACTATTTAATATAAAATAATATGAAATTTTGTATAATACGTAAATTTGGTGACTATTAGTAATTAAAAAATATATATCTTGCGCTTAAATATATTTTCTTGTAATGTTTGAGAATTTACAAATGTATTAATAGTATAAAGTCCCGGGACCCCAGGGGAAAGAAAAAAAGAAAAAGAAAATCTCAGCCGTTGGAACAATTTTAGGCCACGTGTTTGATGGATATGCACCGAAATGGACTCCATTTTTCCTAAGAAATTGAGAGGATGGGACGACTATATTTCAACTCAATTATTTAGTGATGAAACTTACAGGTTCATAACTGGCATTAGGAGGCTGTATAGAAGTTGGCGACGATCCAACTCTTCCTTAATTGTTGGCATCAATTTTCTTTCCCCAGCTGAAGTACCAGAACTGCAGATTCAGATTCCCAAATTGGTTTCAGTTCCCAATCTTAAAAAATAAATAATAGTTTAAACAAACCTAAAAGTATTCTAATTCCGTTTTCATTCATAAATAACAAGAAATTTAATACATAAATTAAAAAAATAAATTAACTACAATAAAATTTTATTAACTTCCTTAATTCTCTAACTTTTTCTGAATACTATTATAAAATAAAAAGATAAAAATTTTACAGAAAAATATTGATTGATCAAAATAAATTAAAATTTATTTATATATAAAAGTGTATTTTTCTTGGTAACGAGAAGTGATAGTAAAATTGATTATATTTAGAATAATTTGTGATAATTGAAATTGTATAAAAGAAAAAGATTGGAAAGAGTAATGGTCATGACCTGGTGAGAAATTCGGATATGGGATGAGCTGACAAGATAGGGGAGCGGTCGCCATTGGCGATGCGTTGAATCTCGGGCTGGACATCCTCGTAAGAGATAACGGGAATCTTAGACTTGAAGGTTTCACGGTCGGTGGCGCCGCCGAGTTCGAAGCGTTTAAGGTACTCTGTGTGGGCGTTGCGAGTGAGAATCTCCGACAGCACCCTCTCTTGCACGGCGTCGGCGTTTCGGGTCATTTCCTCAATGAACCGCAGCGCCTTCGCGTCCTTGTCACACGCCGGTGGACCCAATGGGGACGAAATCACAGAATCCACAGCCATAGGTAGAATCACAAACTAACCAATTAAAAAATTGAGGATTTAATTAGAGAAGAAACGAAATTGTGGTTAATCGAAATGAAAATTTGAGTTACTCTCTGAAAAAAAAGAAGAGATAGAGAAGTAGCGGTGCAGTGAGAGAGACAAGTGCTCGTTGTAGAGTTTATATAGAGGAACTGAGACGGACCTGTGCGTGTGTCTACACGCTGAACCATGCCATGTCATCTACGTGGGACCCACATTGTGAGATAAAGACTTCTTTTATACTTTTAATTTAAAAATAAAGTTAAAAGATTGTATCATGTACCTGCTGCCGTATGCCGTCCATACCATAACATGCATAATGTATGGTTTTTAAGAAATCTTGAGAGTAGTTTTTAGTTGAGGAAATACACGCTTGTTCGCTTGTTTATTTATTTATTATTATTATTATAATTCTTAATATTCTTATGTTATAATTCAAAATTTTCTATTTAAATATTCATCATTGTCATTGGAATATTAATTTTCAATGGACGGTAGTGTAATTTTCATACTATTTTTTTGGTATGAAAAAAGACATTGTTAAATGTACTTAGAAAAAAGACACGAGAAAGAAACATGAGACTTCGATTAAGATCTTTCGAAAGGTTCTTAACAAAAATTTCTCTTCTGGCTTTATTTCTTTACAGAGACAATATTCTCTATTTGAATTGTCAATTACATTAAATAAAATTTTAATATTAATTTCTAGCAGAATATTAACAGTAAGCAATTCACTCTTGCATAGGTAACTGTAGGAACTGTGAATGGTTGAATTCCACGACAACTTGGTCATAACACACGAGCGTGGTTTAGGTTCGGCTTTCAAACAACATGTTGACTGAAACGAGTAACAATGGAATTGACGAGTCATGATGCACAGTGGCACACGCAAGATAAAGCAAACACTCATTCAAAAGTACTTTCCCATGTAGTGAAAGTTTCCAATTCGATATGATCGTAATCCTTCTACATACTTTTTTTAAAATGTTTTACGTGAATTAAACCTGGGTCAAGAATTTATAATAACTCATCACTTACTTGACCATCTGAATTAGATTCTTTGACCATCTTTAGACAGATATATAAATACATATATATTCAATTTTTTAATTATAATTAACAATTTTTTTTTATAAATCTAGATACAAATTATTTGAATTAATGAGACCTTCAAACCTTTAAATATTTGAAATTTCTGATTTTAGTAATTGAGACTTTCATTGTGGTCATATTAGTTTGAGGACTAAAATCATAATTTCTTTTTATTTAGGGGACTTAATTTGTACAGTTGAAATTTGATAAATGAAAATTGAATAATTGTGATTCATGGATAAAAAATTGTAATATTTTAAAATTTTAACAGACATTATTATTTAATATTATGTAAGTTAACATAAGTAATTAAATATAAGATTTTTAGTATGATACTAAAATCTCACTTCATAAATTTATTTTTTTTGGAATATTCTTTAATGCATACGAACTACTGAAATAGTCAATAATTTTAATAATTACAATAAAATAAAATTGTCTGCATTTTATATATTTGAAATAAGATTATTTCAGTTGACAAACTTAACATTACGTTTGTCTTTGTTACAATATTTGAACTTTTAAATTCACATTTTTCAAATGTAAAAAACGAAAATTAGTAAAATTAAGTTGACAGAGATATAAAAAAATTATCCATGTCATGATCGATTACCAAACAAAGGTATATTTGATAATATTGAAAGTGTTTTATTCCATTTTACTATGAGAAAGAAAAACATTGTTAATTAAGAAAAGTGGCAAGTATTGAAAGCGTGAATAGGTATTGAAGAAAAGGGAGAGAAAAAGGTTGAACAGGGTGGTGTAGGGGTAAGAGGGGGCAAAGTGGGGGTCCAGGTCACGTAGACATAGGCAGAAAAAGGGGCAAGGAAATGTGGGTAGGGACCACGCATGTTAACCAAGGAAGCACACTGGTAGTTTTCGTTTTGGAACATTATACGCGTCGACCAACCACAGAACCCATTTCTGGTACCATTGTTGGGCCTCGACAACGATGCCTGAGCCATTTCTCTCCTTCGTCGAAAACAATTTTTTTTTCCACGTGAGACAGATGCTTATGCCATTTTTCTCTTTATCCCCTTGCCTTGCAAACGGGGAAAAAAACGTTGTGAGATTGTTTTCAATGTAATTTAAACATATTTTTTTCGTTAAAGGAAATAAACGTATGCAGCTAAAATGTTTTGAATTGAAAACAAGGACAAAGCTAATCATGTTGGAATTAAAAGTGTTTTTACCTTATCCGAAATGGAGGCATTCCACTAGTAAAGTCGATAGTGTAGCGGATAGAAGACTCTCTAACTATCAAGTAAGTAAGAATATAAAAAAAGTGTTTAGAAAATAAAATATGAGTGTATTCTGAATAAGATCATATTTCATGTAAGTTCTGGTTGTGTTTATAGGAACTTTGTCATTAAAAACCAAATATTTTTCTATAATGATTTTAGACACGTTAGGAATCACGAATTATCATAATCATAATATCGTAGGTAAGTGATAGGTTGGGCCGTAATAGATTATGGTAAATCTGGTCTTATTATCAGATATGTTAAAAAAGCATTATTTGTCGAAAATGTATTTTAGAAAAATACATGTTAGAATAATTATTTATTATTACCAAAATCATAGGTGAGACTTTAGATAAAAGTTTTATATGTAAACTTGCATTTAATAATGAATAAATTGTCTATGTTTTAATGGAAAATTCAATAAATAATAAGTAAAATGACAAAGATTACTACTTTGCAAATCATAAATCATGCAAGAAATATAAGGAAGAAGTAAATTACCAATGACATATCAAACATTTCAATAATTCTAAAAGAAATTGGTGAACAAGAACATTTCTAACTCCCTTTTAACATTCTCAATTTCAGCGTTCATACAACATGGGTACTTTAATATTCTTTGTTATATTAAAAAATCATATCAAATTCTTATATAATAAAATAAATGACCTTTGACATGACACTTACATGTTTTTCAAAAGTTCACACAATATTATTTGTAGAGAGATATCTACTAAATAATTGTAACCTCTAAGCTGTTCACAATGTGTACTTTAGGAAAAAATAACTCATTATTGCATCATATAACTCTTTAAATATTTTAACAAAAAACTTATTTTTTTCATAACTTTTTTTTATAATCCCATGATTTATAAAAACATATATATAAGTCTTACTTCCATCCTATTTTACTCTATCTACTCTTATATTTCTACCTTAAAAGTATTTTAGAAAAAACTTTGAAATTGTTTTTAAACATAACATTATCCTTGAAAAATGAAATATATAGTCTTAAAATCTCACATAATCATTATTTTTAAAACCGAATTTTAATATCGCTTTTAGAATCTTTGTGATTTTTTTATACACTAATGATAATAGACAACACAATAGAAATAGATGAAAAATAAATTATTTGATTGCAAATAAAAAAAATAAATGAAAATGGTTACGATGTTCATATTTTCATTGCATTATATAGATAGATAGATGGATAGATAGATAGATGGATAAATGGATGGATAGATAGATGGATGGAAAGATAGATGGATGGATAGATAGATGGATGGATAGATAGATGTATAGATAGATAGATGGATGGATAGATAGATGGATGGATAGATAGATGGATGGATAGATAAATGGATGGATAGATAGATGGATAGGTAGATAGATGGATCAAGAGCTTTTGAGAATATTGGGTCATTTGAGCCTGTTTCGGTCTCCAACCATTTGTTTAGGCCAAATCCAATTATGAATAGATCACTCTAGAGAGCATAGAGTATCAAGGGGAAATCATATAATTGTTTAAATTGTTTAGAATAGTTTATAATAATTTGGGCCAGTAAGACCTTATGTTTTGGTCCAAGTAGTGTAGGATTTCTTTTTGGGCCAAGATTTGAGAAGGGTCAAAATCTAATCCTAGGAGAGGAGAAGACACCACCTAGGGTAAGAAACCCTAGCTTTGGCACCAAGTTAGGTTAAAAAACCTAAATTGTCATGTAAGCTAGGTTTAGGAGCCTCCTCCATGTGTTTCCTTGCCATATGAACCCTCCTAATGGAGAGGATCCTCTCCACTCATATCTTGCCACATGTTATGATCTCATTTTAGATAAACGTTGGCCTATAAATAGAAGTGCTCACTAAATGTAAAATTAACTTGGAACTAGTAATGACATGTTGCCCATTTTTTACATTCTACTTGTTCCTAAGTTCTCCTTAGGTTAGTCTTTTTCTAGACTTAGCCTAAACTCTTTCCTAGTGAGTTGGCTTCACCTCCCACTCTAAAAAATTACTTATCTCCACATCAATCCAATGCAATTCTCTTGAGTTGTAAGAATGCTTCGACTCATCAAAACTCCTTCAGAATGCATCCAAATAAGTAATAAAAAAGATGACTACTAGAAGAAGAGCGTTTTCCATCATTTTGTATTCAGAGCTATGTTTGTAGAAGGCTAAGTAACTCTTCTTTTATATTTTCTAATGTATTTGTGTTGTTCATATGTTTTCTTGATTTTCTTGAAATTGCTTGCTAATTAGTTTAATATTCTTTTATATTTTTGTTCAGTGCAAATCATTTAGTTCATCCTGAACTTTCATGTTTATGCTTTTAAAAATTCTTGTGTTTATATTTGTGCATTTTTTTTGAATTTGTTTGAGTGTTCTTCAAATTTTGTTCAGCGAAATCATCTTATTTTTTTTAATCATTTTGATTTTAAGATCAAATGTTTTGTTTAGAGTCATGTTTAGACCTAAATTATCATAAATTCAATTAGTGTGCTTTTGAATTTTATGTTGCCACATATGATTAATGCTTTTGAGTGTTTTTCAATTTTCATGATTGAATTCTATACATACTATTAGATCATTAGTAAGGTTTTAAAGTGATTAATCCATGAAATTTTTGTTGAAAATTCAATTTTGGGATTTTTGAAAATTTTTCCAAAAACATTTCATGGTTGACGGAGTTGATTTATATTATATTTTTACAGTATTTTTTTATGACAAAATCAACTCTTGTCAAGTTTAAAATCTGTTTAATTTTCAATTTTATATGGCTTTTGTTAATAAATGATTATGAGAGTCAAAAAGTGGATTTTTATTACTAATTCATATTGTTTAGCTTGAAAACGAGCAAAATAATGGATTAAAAGAAGAGGGATTGAAGCCCTAAAAGTAGAGATGAAAGAGAAAATTAATGCAAAATAACTCAGGCCCGACCCTAACACCTAAGCTTGGTCTGGGCCAACCTAAGAGCAAGAGGCTAAAAATGTGCCTGACGCAAGGGAATTGTGCCCAACGCCATTGAATCCGAGAGTGAGAGATGTGAAATGTTCTTAACCCAGGAAGCCTGAGCCTGGTGCCAGTTGAGCTTGGAAGTGTGGAGCAGAAATAGAATCCAGTCGCGCCCAATGCCATTAAGGCTGAGCCGAGAGTGAGCATCGATTTTCATATTCTGTTTAATAGTTGCTCTGTATTAGGATTAGGCATCTTTGGCCATCGAGGAGAAAAAGTCACATTTGAAGGCAACTTTACGGTTTTCTATCATCTTCCATTCTTCATTTTCTATGTTAGTCTTCTCATAACTACGATGAGCTAAATTCATTGTTGTTGGAGTTAGATTTAATCTTTCCAAACTCTCATGTAATCAATATTGGTCTTACTAAATATGTCTTTAGATAGATGATTTTCTTTCAATATGTCAGTATTTTAATTTTATGCTTATTACCTGTTGTGTTGAAATCTGGATCTAAATTAAAATATCTAATGAAAGCTTGTATTTAGGAATAGAACATGATTCATTGGTTGTCTTAATACCCTTGTGGCACTTGGAAGTTATGTTTATTTAATTGATCAAGGTTGATGCAATCTTGCTTCTAAGACTGTAGACAATAATAAAGAGATCACTGAGTTAGAGTCTTGATCTGGAGCTTATCATGAGTTTGGCCCTAATTGGGCTTGTTTGGGCCTCCAAACAAACTTTTGAATCAAAGTTAAAAATTGGAGAAGATCACTCTAGAGACTTTGGAAGATTACAAGACCTCTACTTGTAAAAATTGTATAAAGTAGTGTAGTGTTTATTTTGGGCCTTGTATTTTGGGCCAAGTAAATTGGATTTTGGGCCTTGTATTTTGCCTAAGGTAGTATAGGAATTTAACTTTGGGCAGTATATTTGGGCCAAAAAATATAATAGATTGTCTTAAATTTTTGGGCATTGTATTTGGGCCAAACCTTAATCCTAAGAGAGAAAGAGAGAGTTAGCGCCTAAGGTATGAACTAAGGCTTAGGTGGCACCTACACATGCTTCCCATGTTTCTTACCACATGTCACCTTACCAATAGAGAGGATCTTCTCCATTCATGGCTTAACACGTGTCATTCTCTAATTAGAGAGTTTGTTAGAAACTTGTCTTACAAGTTAGGGTTAGGGTTAGCTTAGGGTTTTTCCTATAAATATAGGTTCTCTCCTCTCGTAAAACAACTTTGGTGAATATATTGAATTGCTGCCAAAATATTTCCAGCACTTCTACTCTTGTCAAGCTTCTCTCTAGATGAGTCTTACACAAGACCTTTCCTAGACTACCTCCTAAGTGTTGGCCTAACCCCAAGTTCGAAATTCTCTACCAAATTCTCCATCTCTTTTCGTCAACTCACTATATTCAAATGATTCCGCTGCACTTCATTCATTTCACTCCATGCAATGTCAAATTTGAGAATAAGAAGCATTAGGAGCAAGCATGCAAAGCTAGGAATTGCATCACTTGGACTTAAAGCTTAGGTTCTTCAAGAGATAAGTGCTTCTTCCATTTTTTCTTATTAAGACCATGTTTTATAATTGTTGTTCCACATGTATTAAATCTATTTTTGATGTTATACATTTATAGATGTCTTTTTCTATGGTTCAAATTGATTATTCTTGCTTGAACCATCATTAGTAGTGCCTTAGGTGTTCTTATTTTGAGTGTTGTTGCTATTTTTATTTGTTTGAGTCATTTCTTCAATTTTAATTGGTAGAAATAATTTATATTGATGTTGCTTTCAGTTTATAATCTTTACATGTCATATTTAAGTCAAGTGGTTCCTTGAATTGTCATAAACTTCCATAGTAGAAACTTGAATACAAGCTGTTTGTGGAAATGCCTAGTTAGTGTCTAGCAAGTGTTTGATAAAATGTCTTGAATAAACTGCACATGTGTGAACCTTTGTGTGCTTTTCCTTTTCTGTTTTTGAGTTTTTTAACTTTCTAATAAATCACTAGTGAATTTCTTAGAGTTAAATTTCCGTTATGTCTAGTAGTTTTGTTCCAATTCATTAGCCTCCTTAGGATTCATTCTCATGGGTACATTTTACTACAATAACACTCGTTTGGAAAAATTGTATAAAACAATCTACATGGTATTTTGATGTGAAATTTTGTACGAGAGCACTTTGAGATGTTAAGAACATTTTATTAAGAAGGAGCATTAAAATTCATAGTATAAAAAAAATGATAAATCGAAAAACTCTGAATGCTTGTTCCTGAAAAATAAAGTGCTTGCTGACGTTTTGGTCTCAAGTTTTGTTGTTTTTAAATTTTTCCAGTGCTGTTTTTAAGTTAAATTTATTGCGACTGTGACTAAAAATATGTTATGGATCTTAGATAAAAATTTCAAGGTGAAAAACAAAATAGGAAAAATTACATAAATCAAATAGTCATAGTGGTCAGAATACTCTAGCTGTTGTTTTTGTTTTGTATCTGCTCTATAGCTATTCTTAGGATTTCTCTTGTGTGCTTAACTTTCTTTCTAGCCTTAATTACTTGATTTGAGTCTTTTAAAAGTATTCTTTCATTTTTGTCATTGTTATAATCTATTGCGTTTAGCATTTAAAATTTTAGCATTTTCTTGCTTTTATTTCTTGACCTCTTGAGATGGAATCACATCTTGGTTTGTGAATTCTTTGAAGAAATGTTGACTAATTACTTAGGTAGCCTCTTTAAGAAGAATAAGGCTCGCATAGGAGACTCATCTCTAGATAATCCGCAAGGTTAAAAAGTGCAAAAAAAGAGTGTTAAACACTTGAGTAAAGAATGCTAAAAAATTTCAAGACTTACATTTCTTGTTACAAAATTTTGATGTATTTTGTTTAACTTTTGTAAACAATTTTTATTTTTAGATATCTTGGGAAAAATTCTTTTATGTAATCCAAACTTGAACATTGTAATAGCCAGAAATGCATTAGAAAGGTGGAAGTGTGTCAAAGGGCTCATATGTGTCACTTGCACTTTCATCATAGGATGCACTTAAACTTAGTGCATTCTTCCTTGTGTTTTGCTCTCTTGCATTTTATTTTTTCTCTTTATCATATTACTTTTCTTAAGTTTTCGTGACAACTAGGACCCAAAATCAAAGCGTTTAAACATTAGTAGAGTCTTACACAAGACCTTTCCTAGAGAGAACCTTGACAAGAGTAGAAGTGCTAGAAATATTTTGGCAACAATTCAATATATTCATCAAAGTTATTTTACAAGAGGGAAGCACCTCTATTTATAGAAAAACCCTAAGCTAAGCTAACCCTAAGCCTAACTTGTAAGACAAGATTCTGAAAAGCTATGTAATTAGAGAATAACACAAGTAAACCCATGAATGAAGAGGATCCTCACCAAGGTGTCATGTGGTAAGGAGCATGGGAAGCATGTGTAGACGCCACGTAATTCCTATCTCATACCCTAGGCGCTAACTCTCTCTCTCTCTCTCTCTCTCTCTCCTAGGATTAGGGTTTGGCCCATATACAAGGCCCAAAAATTCAAGACAACCTATTATACTCTTTGGCCCAAATACAAGGACCAAAATTTAAATTCCTATACTACCTTAGCCCAAAATAAATTCTACACTACTTAATACAATTTTTACAAGTAGAGGTCTCATAATCTTGAAAATCCAAATTCTCTAGATCAATCTTCTCCAATTTTGAACTTGGGCTCAAAATTTTGTTTGGAAACCCAAACAAGCCCAATTAGGCCCTAACTCCTGATAAACTCCTAATCAAGACTGTAGCTCAATAACCTCTTTATTCTTGTATGCAGTTTTGGAGGTAGGATTGCATTGTAAAATAACTGATGAATATATTGAATTGTTGCCAAAATACTTCTGTCGTGACCGGATCACGACGAAATGACGATCTGAAAGAGAAAAAAGAATGAAAATAGAAAATGTGATGAAAAAAGATGGAGTCGCCACCATAGTTTATTAAGGAAAACTATGGAAAAACCATGAAAAGAATTGATTTACAGAATAAAGTTGGATTCAGGAGTCGGTTAAGTGTAGGGAAGGTATTAGCACCCTCACAACGCCTATCACAAGATAATACCTTTAATCGAATGAGTAAAACGAGTGTGTTTTTATTAAATATTTATTTTTTCTCAAAATAGAAATAAAAATTGCAAGTAAGAACAAAAAATAATTTTTAAATTAGGGAACCTAACAAGGATTAACCTTGCTCCTACATATTTTGATCAATGATGAAAAATCAGGCCATACGTAGTTTTAAAAGAAAGTTATTTATTTGAGAATTTGATGTTTTTGAATTTTAAAAATTTTGTATTTTTCTTAATTATTTTTTTGAAATTTGATATTTTTGTGTTTTTTAATATTTTGTTGGGCCAATCGGCGATGTAGAATTTGGTACTGCAGTGAGAAACAACAATTAGAATGTGCAAGTGATGCAGCATTCGATCATTCAATAGAGATTCAGGATGCAGTATTGGGTGACATCATACGATTTTAAGTTTTGGGCGATGCTTACATCATACGGTTTTATGGGTAGGATGAAAAGGGTTAAGATTATGGATGCGTCATTCGTCTATGAGTGACGTCATATGATTTTGTGGGTGAGGTGACAACATACGGTTTGGTGTTTAGGATGACGTCATTCGGCTCCGTATGACATCATACAGTTATGGGTTTAGGGAGAAGCGGTTTTAAGTGTAGGATGATGTCATTCGGCTCTGAATGACGTAATACAGTATAGAATTAGGAAGAAGTGGTTCTGAGTGTAGGGTGATGTCATTCGGCTATGAAAGATGTCATGTGGTTTTGGGTTAAGGGAGATCTGGTTCTGGGTTTAGGGAGAAACGATTCTGGGTTAAGGGATACAGTTATGAATGTAGAATGATGTCATTCTGCTCAAAATGATGTCATACGATTTTGGGTTTAGGGAGAAATGGTTATAGGTTAAGAGAGATTCGGTTTTGAATGTAAGATGATGTTATCCAGCTCCAAATGACGTCATACGATTTTGGGTTTAGGGAGAAATGGTTGAGTAAAGGGATACAGTTATGAATGTAGGATGACGCCATTAAGCTTTGAATGACGTCATATGGTTTTGGGTTTAGGGAGAAACGATTTTGAGTTAAGGGATACAGTTATGAATGTAGGATGATGTCATTCGGCTTCGAATGATCTCATATGATTTTGGGTTTAGGGAGAAGCGATTCTTATGACAGAATGATAGTGTTGTGCGCTCTCATGGCATCACCACTGCCTTCATATCTTTCTTTTAGATTTGGGTTTAAATTATATAGTATTAAGAACCGTTGTGCATGATGGTTGAGGGGCTAATCGCGTACTCGACGAGCGATAGGAATAGTTATCAATTTTCCCAATAGAATTATCCAGAGTGCAACAATTACTTCTAAATAATTATAGCACTAATGTAAAAAAGTTTTCAAGATTAAATATGTTTCGCATTCAATTCTCTATATTCTCTATATGCTTTATGGAAAGAGAATTATTACTGTTTTCACTCATATTTCAAACGATTTTGAAAATACAGAATATGAAGCAGAGATTGAAACTATAAGCAAATACAACAGAGATCAGCATTCAAGCTCACATAGCATCAAGTTCTCAAGTGTACCTCTAGTGGCTCTGAAAAACCTTGTTCTTGATGTCTTCTTATTCTTCTCTTGTTTTTGCAATGTCATCCAATACGCTTCCTCCACTAAAATTGTATCACTTTATACACGCTTAATCCTCAATATGAATCGCTCTTTCTGGATGCAATTTTCCTTTTGATCCTCTCTATGCGTAACTCTTTCTCTCTGCCATTCTCTCTATACGTATGTCTTTTGTATTGATTCACTGTGTTTCAATGTGTAATCAATGATAATCTGAAACTATGGCTCTTTTTCCTTTTTTTAAAGGTGCAATTTGACGATTCTGCATATGAAGACTAGGTTCAACGAACGAGAGTCTCGTAGTTGAGACCAGGTTCTAAATTTTGTCACTGTCAAGTAAACAAACTATGCGACGTTCATTTTTTACCAATAACCAAACCATGCAATAACTGAATAGTGCAATTAATGATTCATGCAATAACTAACAATGAAATTAATGAAAGTGCATTTTGTTAACTTAGTTGAAATGAAACTTTCTAAAAAATAATACCTATTAGGGAAAAGATGGAAAATTGGGAAATTGGACGCACGACCCAAAAATAAAAGTGAAGGGTGCATATTAGAAAATGAAGGGTGCATTTAGCAAAAAAACTTACTTTTTATTTCTTATTTCACCCGGACGAATTTGGGTGTTGACAATTTTGAGGATTTCTACTCTTGTCAAGGTTCTCTCTAGATGAGTCTTACAAAATACCTTTTCTAGATTCCTCCTAAGTGTTGGCCTAACCTCACTTTGGAAATTATCTACCAAATTTCACGTCAACTCATTGTATTCAAATAATTCCACTACACTCCATTCATTTCACTCCTTGTAACGTCAAATTTGTGAAGAAGAAGCACTAAGAGCAAGAATGGAAAGCTAGGAATTATATCAAAGGAATTGGCAGTTAATAGATAAGCTTAGACTCATTCACCTAAGGAATTAGGGTTTGGATATTTTTGTGCGTTGACATTGATATTTGTTTAAAAAGAAGATAATTATTTTTATGCATGAGAGTGAAGATTGGTGAAATCTAACCCTCATAATTTCATATCATTTATGTTCGATCATTTTTCTGCATTTCAATTGTTGACAAAAATATTAAAAAAATATTTTCTTTATTTAGTTTGTTGCATAACAATCTAAATTATGGAACTTTTCTTGAGTCTATTTTTTTATAATTGTAATGTTGAATAATTAGACAGTCTACAGTCCCTTTAGATGGTTTAATCATCTAATAAAGTTTTGATTATAACAATACTTCAAGTATGTGTTTGTATTTGATCATCTTACATGTCCGTTACAGTATTATTCACATATCTCTAAGCATGATGAATATGTATAGATTAACTGCAGACCCAGATAAATGTTTATTTACTATTATTTTATTATATTAATTATGTTTAAAATTAAAAGAAGAGGAAAGTTAATGATAAGTAAATATAGAAATGGTAAATGTTTTATATCTGTTTTGAAATCTGCTTTCAATCTTATTTTGAGATCAAATCATTCTCTACACTTTGGTTCATGGTTTTATCAAGTTTTGCTTACAATAAAGTTAATTTAATTTTACATATTTTATTTACCTATATGTATTTGTAGAAACTTTTTGAAATTAAGATTGTAAAATTATATTACTATAGCTAAATACAAAAACAATTCAAAATGATTTTGATGCACACAATTTTGATTTGATTTGTTTCTAAATTTGAAAAACAAATTAAAATGTCTTTCACATAAATATAAAAAAATCAGAATTTATAGCATGTTGTGTTTTAACATTGAAATTTGTTTATAAGGAAATTATTCAAATTATTATTGAATATTTAAACATGATTAATTGTTTCAAATCAAAATCAAAGATATATCTTGTGCTGTTTAATTGTTTCTATATGCATATAAAATCAGTTTTAATACAAAATCAAGAATTGAAGTTGTTCTTCCAGCGACTAGTTTCAACATTAGATGTTTAAGATTTACCTTTCAAGTATCCAACGACTAGTTTCTATAAAGCTACATATAGAGGAAAAATTTCAAGTTGAAATACAAGAAGCAAAAAGAGAAATAGATTGAAAAATTAGAGTATCTATTGAGTGTCTACTGTCAATCTACTATTAAGAGCATTTAGATTTTTGGGTTGTGTGAAACCATTGTGTAATTTTTCATCATTGTGAAGTAAAACCTTGTGAGCTTTCATGTTTCTCTCTTTTGAGAGTGTTTCTTTCAATCTTGAGTGGTCTTGATCTTAGAGAAGATTGGGAATGGTATAACTTGAAGAGGTTTCTGTACTCATTGTAACCTAGAGAGGTTTGTGTACTCTTTGTAACCTGGAGAGGTTTGTGTACTCTTTGTAACCTGGAGAGGTTTGTGTACTCTTTGTAACCTGGAGAGGTTTGTGTACTTGTTGTAACTATTTACTGAATAATAGAACCTCTTGAACAATTTGTTCAAGGGAGAGCTAGATGTAGCCCACGAGATTAGGGTGGTATAAAACTGCTTCATTTATGCTTATATATGCTTGCCTTGGATGATCTTGCTTGGTGGTTTTTGTTTATAACGAATTGAGTTCAGGCTCCATTCAACCCCCCCTTCTAGAGCTAGTTGTTCCTACATGTAATTATTTTCTTGTATGCACAAGACATTTGGAAAAGAACGATATATTTATTACTTGCTACATTTGTGACTGGTGTACTTGCCATCATAGCAAAAATTACTAACAAGTTTTTGGTGTTGTTTTCGAGAATTTGTGTTTCAATACATAACAATAATGCGTTTAAAATTCTTTTACACTCACTTTTAATTTTTTTAGTTATTTATTTATTTTTATTCTTAATTTCCCTTTTAATATTTTTATTATTATTATTGTATATATAATTTATTTGAACTAACATGATTTTCTAATTTTTAGTGTATTTTTGTGTATACAAGGTATACTCTTCTTCAACTTTAGTTGATACTCAAATTTTGAATTTCCTTAGAGATGATTGATCAGAATCAAAATCAAATGAGAACTATTGGGGACTCAATCGCATACATGAGTGCTAGAGACTTCACTAGCACAATAAAGCCCACGATGAATTTGGATTAGTTCACATCAGTTTTCTGATTGGAATCATGAAGAGCAACACATTCATTTGTACACTTTTTACGAGTTGTGTGGTTTAGTTGGAACAACGAGACACATTCAGATTATTTCCATTCTCTTTGACTAGAAAGGCAAAGACATAGCTTCAATCACAACCTAACCAAAGCTTAACTAGTTGGAAGGATGTGGAGACTAAGTTTTTAGCTCATTTGTTCCTACCATCCATGAATACAGAGACCAAGGCAACCATAACTACTTTTGTGCAAGGTGTTAATGAACCATTGAGTGAAGCCTAGGAGAGATTCAAGGCTTTGTTGAGAAAGTGTCTGAACCACAATTTTGAATTGGAGATGCAAGTTCATTTTTTTTTGTAATGGGCTATAGCTATAGACAAGGACGATTTTGGATGCTTGTTTTAGTGGCTCATTTTTGTTAAAGATTGTAGAGGAAAAACTCACAATTATTGAGTTTATGACTTCTATTGACCTGTGAAGTGAATATGGTAGGACATAGGCATATAAGAGTGGAGAGCTAGAGTTAAATTCCCAAGATGCTCTCTTAGGTCAAAACAAACTCTTGTCCTAGAAGATTAAAGTTTTCACCCAGCAGATGGATAAGCTTCCTCAACAGATACAAGCTATGCAAACTGCATCAGCCTCAGCTCAACCAATTATGAGGTGTGATTTTTGTTGAGGAAATCACTATAGTGGTTAGTGCCAAATACCTTGTGGTTCTCAAATTGAAGAGGTGAATTACATAGGGAACTGAGGGCTTCAACAATTCTCCAATTACCCTTACCCAAATTCTTTCAATCAAGGATTGAGACAAAACAATGCTAATTTTGGTGGAAGGCAAAAAGATGGAATATCACGTAGTGGAACCCACAATCAATAACACCCACCATTGTATCAGCAACTTAACATGTTGGAAGATACCTTTCTACGATTCATGCAACTTTCCTTTAAGAATCAAAAGAATATTGATTCATGTTTTAAGAATCTAGAGGTGTCGTTGGGTCAATTGGAAAAAGAAATAGTTGACCAATAGGGGGATCATTCTCTGCAAACACCCATGTCAATCCCAAAGAGCAATGTAAATCAATTATCACTATAAATGGGAGAGAGGATAGATTGAGTGACAAGAGAAAAATTGGTGATGAGAGTGAAACGAGTCAGGAAGGAAGTGTAGAAAGAGAAAAAAATAAGTGAGGAGATTGTAGTAGGGTTTAAAGTTTAAACAAAGAAAAGAAGAAAATATTTAGAAAATGAAAAAGAAAACAAAAAAGAAAAATAAAAGAGAGATGAGCTTAGAGCCCTACCTGTTAAAAATCTTCATTATCCTTATGCGCCTTCAAGGAAAGATAAAGAAAGACAATTTGTTAGATTTAAGGAGATTATTAAGTAGTTGCACATTTGATATATTTCAATTACATGATATTATTTGCTTATTTTTTATGACAAAAATCAACTTTCTATAGTTAAAATCTGCTTAATTCTCAATTTTATTTGGTTTTTATTAATAAGTGATTATAAGATTCAGAAAAAGGATTTGATTGGTAATTCTTCGTATTATGATTGAATTTAAGAAAAAAAGCATTGACTTAGAAGAAGGAGGATTGAAGCCAAGAAGGAGGATTGAAGCCTTGAAGGAGTGAGAGAAAGGAGAAATATTTTAGGAAAAAAAGACATGCCTGACACAACAAACCTAAGCCCAACGCTAAAGAACCCTAGAGCTCGGTGTAGATTACATGGTCCTAGGGTAGGTTGAGTTTTGGAGTTTGGACTTGTAATGAAGTCCATTGGTGCCCGACATAGTCGACTTGAGCCAAGAGTGAGCATCGAATTTGGGATTTTATTTAATAGTTGCTTGCACTAGGGTTAGACATCTTTAGCTATTGGAGATCGAAAAGTTCTCCTAGAAGACATTGTTAGGATTTCTTGTGGATTCCTTTTATTACACTGTTCTTTTGTAAGGTTTAGTATTATGATGTTTATGAGGAGCTAAATTCTGTGTTGTTGGAGTTAGGTTAAACCTTTTCTGAACTCTCATGTGATCATTTTATTTTTCGTATTTATGTCTTTTCTTTCAATAAATCAGTATTAATTATACAGTTATTGTCTAGCGTGTTGATCGTGACTTGGTTATTGATTCTTAGGGTATTGGAAAATATCTTCTGTAATAAGGAAGAACATTAAAATATCAAATGAAAGCTTGTGCCTAGGAATAGAGTAAGATTCGTTTTTTGTCTTAAGATCCTTATGGATATTGTAAGATTTATTTATATAATTGATCAAGGAATTGATAATTAATAGATAGTCTTAGATTCATCTGTTGAGGAATTGGGGTTGAGTATTATTGAGGGTAGACATTGATTATTGATAAAAAAAAGAAACTAAACATTTTTATACATAAAAGTGAAGACTAGTGAGATCTAACCCTGACAAGTTCTTATTATTGATATTAGGTCATTTTTCTACATTTCAATTGATGATAAAAAATTATAAATATTATTTTATTTTCTGTACTGAAAACCAAATTATGGAATTGTTCTTGAATATGGATTTATTATATTTGTAATTATTGTCTTATATTGCACAAATCCTTTGGGAAAAAGTTATAATTTTATTACTTGTTACATTGCGACTGGTGCACATGCCATCATTAACGAAAATAGGCTAACAATATTAACATTCTATTTGTAGAAGCTTTAGAACAAATGACGATGTATGTAATGTTTATGAAGTAGGTGATATTTACAGGGGAGGATACCTTAAAGTTTGAGGCTGATTGAAGTGTCATTATCCAGAAATCATTGCCCCTAAAATCCAAGGATCCAAGAGGTTTTACTATTCCAATAACCATAGGTGATCTAACTGTGAGGAAATTTTTATTGGATTTGGGAGCTAACATCAACTTAATGCCATTGACTATGATGAAGAGGATGTGATTACATTACAACTTGCTGACAAATCTATCAAATACCCTCACGGTGTGGTGGAAGATGTTTTGGCTAAGGTGGGAAAATTCATTTTTCCAGAAGATTTTGTTCTCATGGATGTTGAAGAGGATGAAGATGTGTCCTTGTTTCTTGGCAAACCTTTCATGAATACTGCTAAGGTCACCATTGATGTGGATGATATAAATATGAGAATAAGAACACAGGAAGACGAGGCCACATTTGACATCTTTGAAGGTTCACAACCTTCAACCTTAGGGAAGGATTGCTTGAAAATGGATATAAAAAAAGAAGCTTCTCTAGTGGTTAAGAAAAAGGCAAATACCTCAACCAAATTAAAGAAAACTCTCAGATGTTTTATTCCACAAGCATGTAAAGAAAAGAAAAAAGTTATCACAATAGGGGTTTGAGGAACTTGTTGACTACAAATCTGGCTACGCTATTTAGAGTTGAGAAAGTCAAGAAGCACATTGATACAAAACTGAAGGAAGATGACTTAAGACCTAGTCAACCCATTGTGTTTAGTAATTAAAAGATGACAAGATTTTTTCACGAGATGGGAAGCAAAATTGTCAAATCTATTGGTGGTCAATGATAGAGTTAAATTATATGATATTTTTGGGCTTATTTTCATAATGAAATGAATTCTTTCTAGGCTTGGATCCGGCTAAATCCCATGTTTTTACTTCAATTTGTTTCTTGTTATAAATAATTGGTTACTTGAGTTTTTAATAAAATTTTACTCTAAATCCCATTAATTTTGTCAAATATATGAACAGAGGGCAATTGGGGTTAGACACTTCCACTTGGGGGAGACCTCCAAAACTTCTACCTTGGGAGTCAAGAAAAATGTAGCCTTGGGATGACGACTAGGGTTTCCTTTTTCTCTTATTTGTATATCAATCTTCCTTCATTGTTCATTCTTCACATTTTGTTGGAATTAGATTTAACCATTTGAATTCTCATGTAATCATATTTGCCCTTAATTTTGTCTTATCATAAATGCTTTTCTTTCAATATGTTACTATTTTAGTATTGTGCTTATGCTTGTCATATATGGATCAATGACTTGATTATTGATTCTTAACTATATTGGAAAATATCTCTTGATTCTAGATTTGAATTAATTTACCAGATGAAAGCTCGTGTCTAGGAATAGAGCATCATTCATCTGTTGTCATTAAGACTCTTGTGTGAATGCAAGATTAATCTATATAATTAATCAAGGAATTGACGGTTAATAGACAATTCCTAGACTCATCCGCTAAGGAATCAGGTTTGATTAATTTTGTGGGTTGACATTGACATTTGTTTAAAAAGATAATTGTTTCATATATGAGAGTGAAGTTTGTTTAATCCTAGAAATTGCATTCCATCTCCTTTCTATTCTCTTCCCACATTCCAACTGCTCATTAAAAATACAAAAGTATATTTGCATTGTTTTAATTTTATTTTCTTACATAAAAAACAAAACTCAAGAATTTTATTATAGGCTAATTTTATTATAATTGTATTTATTATTGTGTATTGCACAATCCCTTGGGAGAGAACGATCTATTTATTACTTGCTACATTTGTGTCTGGTGTACTTGTCATCATCGCAAATTTTGCTAACAAGTTTTTGACATTGTTGTCGGGGACTTGTGTTCTAATACATGTTAATTTTGCATTTATAAATTTTTTAGACTTCAAAGTTATTATTTCTTTAACTCTTTTTTAATTTCTTTGTCTGTTTTTGCTAATAATAATTTACGGTAGAGGAATCTTTGTAATGATCCTTACTCTGTTCTTAATTGGTTGACTTTTATTGCTTATACTTGTATTGTAGACTTTTGTTGCTAATACATGATTTTTAGGTTTGAATGATAATGAGAGTAGGTTCAACTTTCAAAACTAAACTCAATCAACTAGAGATGTGCAACTACGTGGAACAAGGTGCAGTCTTTAGTTTCTTATTCTAGTAAGATAATCGCAATCAGGAAAAAAAATCTCATAAGTCCAAAAAAGGATTGATTATTTTTCAATCCTTAGGTAAACTTGCTTAAGGAATTAATTAGGTTGTGCAATAGGAACAAAAGAACATATTGCTTATATCAAGAGGGAATGCAGATTTGTTAAAATTTTGATTTTTTTTAAATAAATTTTTTGATTTTTCAAATAAAGTTTTGATTTTTTTTTTATTGTTATTCATACTTTTGAAGTTTTATACAAAAAAAAAAATAATATTCTTGGAGTAGCATGTTATTTTAATCTATGTGTTTGTGTGGTATCATCTACTTAGATCTTTTATCAGGCTCTAGACATCAAACAAGTACTTTTTGGGAGACAACCCAAAGATTCAGTAAGTATAAAAATGACACATGGTGAATGCAGCCCAGCAACGATCGTGATGACACAACCTTTGTCAAGTCAGACACTCATTGAATTAAAAAAACAAAATGTGGTCTGGGGTTCAGCCCCACTTGAACGAGCTTGCTAAGGTTGCAGATGTTAATGATTCAGAAAAAGAGGATGATATTCTATGGTAATCAGGATATGCTAGAACCTTTATCTTATCTTTGCATGGTTTTATTTTTTCTTTTAGCTTTTATTTTATCTTTTAAATTTTTTCATTTTATTTTATTTTATCATTTCGAATGTAGCCTGAACTCAATTCCGTATAAATAAAAATCACCAAGCAAGATTGTCTAAGGTAAGAATATATAAGCACAAATGAAGCAGTTTTATACTGGTTCATCCTAATCTCTTGGGCTACGTCCAGTTCTCCCTTGAACAAACCATTCAAGAGATTCCACTATATCATAAATGGTTACAACGAGTACACAGACCTCTCTAGGTTATAACGAGTACACAAACCTCTCCAGGTTATAACGAGTACACAAACCTCTCCAGGTTATCACAAGTACACAAACCTCTCCAGGTTATACCAGTTCCAATCTGCCCCTGAGATCAAGACCACTCAAGATTGAAATAAACACTCTCAAAAGAACAGTGAAAACTCACAAGGGTTTACTTCACAATGGTGAAGAATTACACATTGGTTTAACATAACCCAAAACTCTATATGCTCTCAATAGCAAATTGACAATAGACACTCAGTATATTTTCTCCAATGTATTTCTCTTTTTGCTTCTTGTTCTTCAACTTGAAATTGCTTCTCTATATGTAGTTTTTTTTAACTAGCCGTTGGGATGCTTGAACAGAACAATCTTGACTTTCTGACGTATGGAGCTCATACTGGAAATATTTCTCTAATATTTTATACTGCATTAAACTTGATTAATTTTATACTCATCAATAATTTGAATAATTTTCATTATGAACAAATCTGAACATTAAAGCACAACATGATATAAAATCAATTAATCACATTTAAATATTTCATAATAATTTTGAATAATTTCCATTATGAACAAATCAATAACACATAATAAAAGTAAATAGTAAGAAAACTTATCTCTTTTATGGACCATGTGTCTCCTACTTTAATAATAATAATAATGTTAACTACGCAATGTATACAAGTCATCAAATATAAATGTATACTTGAGTTTTGTTATCATCAAAACTTTATCAAGTGATTTGATCCTCTAAAGGGACTTTGAACCGTCTAATGTTCAACAATCTCCCCCTTTTTTATGATGGCAAAACTACAAGCCTTAAGAACAAATAATTTCAATAATATCAAGAGATTAAACAACATAAGAATTTATTTGATAAAAAATATGCAAAATGCATAACTACATCAAAATAGAATTGTAAAACAAATCCAAGAATGTTCAAAATTATTTGCAAAAAGTAGATTTGATCATTTCTCTTAATTATTTGCCATATTTTCTTTTTCTCCCCTTTTTTGTCATCACAAAAAGGAGTTAATTTAAAGAAATCATCACTGCTACAGGGAGGTACTAATAAAGATTCTAAGTGGTTATTTGTTAGGGTAGAGAATTTTGGATAATAGGGATGACTTCAAACTGTAGCTCACTAACACTGATCTTTAAGACATAAATCATATGGTTCTTACATACTCATCTTTTGATATTGTTAAATAATTAACAGGTGAGGGAACAATATTTTTTCGTATTTTGGGGAGTTCATCTCATGTGAATTTTTGGTTTGAATAACATAATAACTTGGGTGAGAAAAACAAACCAATTGAAGTTTTCTAGGTGTGTAAATTTGGTAAAGGGGAATTGCAGCTCAAACTCTTAAAATTATAAAATGCATAGCATTAATTAATCAAGAAAAGAGAACAAATTTTCACCAGACTTTGAATTTTTGTTTTTATGAAAAAAATGTAATTTTATAAATGCAGCAAGAAAATATGATTAAAAGAAATCACACATTAAAAGTAACAAATATAGATGCATATAAAATTAAATGAAAATATTTGATACAATGAGCTTAAGCCAATTGATATTTTCCATCATTCACTTAAGATCATACCCAAAAGTTCTCTTACATATTTAAATTGTTCTTCAACTCAACAAGGTTTCTGTAAAAATATTTGATTGTTCATCAGTTGAGACAAATTGCAAGTCAATGGTACTCTTTTGAACATGATCTCTTATAAAATGATGTTTAATTTCAATATGCTAAAAGAACACACTTGTTTTATAAATAAAATAAAACAAATTTAAAGAAACCATGATAATGTAAATCAAATTTAAAACTATGCAAAAAATATGACACCTTGCTTAGACAGTCACATATCATCAAATACATGTAAACTTTACTTCACCGTCTAGTGTGTAAAATATATAGAGTAACAAATGCAAGCAAAAATAAATACTTATCTTGTAGAGGGACAAACCGTCTAAATCTTAGATGAAACTTTGTTAGTAAAATGTGAATGTCTCATCCTTATTTGACCAATTCCAACAAATCTCATTCATCTTTTTCTCTTGTCTCTCTGTCTCTTAACTCTCAATTATGGGAATGTTGACTTTCTTACCTTGATGAATAGTGAGTATCCATTTTCCCAGTTCCAATATTTGAGTCTTCTTGTTTGGATTTAATTTATCTGCAAGAAGAATAATTTTCTCTTTTGGTACCCACACTGTTTTGGGTCCTTTCATGAGTTTTCTTCGAAGATTTATCTTTGAAGGTTCCTGCAGAAATAGGATGTACCATGGAAGAACTAGATGATGTATTATTTTGATCACAGCCTATTCCTTTCTTATCATGAGACTTCCTAGAATTTTTTATTAACATGTTTAGAGATTTTTCATTTGTATTTGAATGAGATAAAACTTTTCTAAGAGCCAAATTCTCAGTTACAATATCATTAATGTTTGTCTCATTTGATTCAATAGGGTTGTTTTCCTAATTTTTCTCTAGCTAACACAAGTTGTTTTTCCAAGTTTTTGAGATTTGTGTTCTGAATTGCAAGGTCCCTTTTAAGGTTTCCCATTTTTGTTACACAATGTTTCTTTTTTCTTGGAGAAGCTCTGTGTTTTTTAGAGAAATATCATTTAGACTAGCTTTCTCTTGTTGCACTAAAACAATTTCTTTGCAAGCATTTTTATAATTTCTTTTCACGGTTTTATATGCAGATGCAATCATACCATTATTAGATATTGCTTCTTGATAAGCTAAAAGTAAACTATCAATATCAGTAAAATTTACCTCATTATCTGAGTTCTCTGAGATTAAGTTATCTGCCTCATCAGCAATGAGACCTATGTTTGACTCCTCATCAGTATCAGAACTAGATCAATCCAAATCCTCCAAGCTTGACATGAGGCTCTTTTTCTTTTTAGAGAATTTCTTCTTTTCTTTCTCCTCTTTCTCTTCAACCCGATCAGGACATTCTTATCTTAAGTGTCCTGGATTCTTACATCCATAGCATAGAATTTTGTGTTTGATTTCTTTTCCTTCTTTGGATTTGAACCTCTTGCTTTTGTAGTTTCCTCTCTTTTTGACTAGACGTCTCAGCTTGTTGGTTAGCAACAGGATCTCATCATCTTCATCAGAATCTGATTCTTCTTTGGAGATATCATCAATAGCTTCTGAGGCTTTGGATGAGACATTCTTTATATTTTTCTAAGATGATTTCAAAGTCAAGCTCTTCCCTTTTGTTGAATCTGCATCATTTTGTATGACCTGCTTATATATAGTAAGAATACCTACCAATTCCTCCAGGGGTATGGCCTCAAGATCTTTAAAAGTTCTCAGAGCAGTTTCTTGAACTCTCCACTTAGCAGGTAAAATTATGAGAATTTTATCATTGATTTCATATTGACTAATAGTTGACCCCAAGGATCTTAGACTATTTAGGATAACTTGCAAATGAGAAACCATAGATTGTATAGATTCATGATCTTCTATAGCAAACATTTTATATTGACGTTTAAGCATAGTCAATTTATTTCTTTTTACCTCTTTTGAACTTTCATATGTGAGAGCAAGTGTATCCCACATCTCCTTAGCACTGACCATGACACGCACCTTTGACATTTCTTTCTCATATAAAACATACATTATAAGGTGCCTAGCTTTAGCATTATTTTGGCAGATGCACTTTTCCTCCTTAGTCATAGATTCAAAAGAAAGCAGTTCTCCTGATTTATCAATCAATGTAGGTATGCCATTTTTAATAATATTAATTAACTCCATATCGTTATATTGGATGAAGCCAATCATCCTTATCTTCCAAAGCTCAAAATTTTGGCCCTTGAACAAGGGTGCTCGACTCACGTGTAGTATGTCTCCTTCAATTGAGTTCCTGTAGGATCGTGCCTCAAGTCCTATGAAGAACTAACCGCTAAGGTTAGTTCTGATACCAACTATAGGAACAACTAGCTCCAGAAGGGGGGGTTGAATGGAGCCTGAACTCAATTTCGAATAAATAAAAATCACCGAGCAAGATTGTCCAAGGCAAGAATATATAAGCACAGATGAAGTAGTTTTATACTAGTTCACCCTAATCTCTTGAGCTACGTCCAGTTCTCCCTGGAACAAATTGTTCAAGAGGTTCCACTATATCATAAATGGTTATAACGAGTACACAAACCTCACCAGGTTATAACGAGTACACAAACCTCACCAGGTTATAACGAGTACACAAACCTCTCCAAGTTATCACAAGTACACAAACCTCTCTAGATTATACCAGTCCCAATCTCCCCTTGAGATCAACACCACTCAAGATTGAAATAAACACTCTCAAAAGAGAGAACAATGAAAGCTCACAAGGGTTTACTTCACAGTGGTGAAGAATTACACAATGGTTTAACGCAACCCAAAACTCTATACGCTCTCAATAACAAAATGACAATATACACTCAGTATATTTTCTCCAATGTATTATATGATGTATTTCTCTTTTTGCTTCTTGTTCATCAACTTGAAATTGCTTCTCTTTATGTAGTTTTTTTTAACTAGCCATTGGGATGCTTGAACAGAGCAATCTTGACTTTCTGATGTATGGAGCTCATACTAGAAATATTTCTCTAATATTTTATACTACATTAAACTTGATTAATTCTATATCGGAAATAATTTAAAATAACATAGAGAAATTATATTTGAGATACTCATCAATAATTTGAATAATTTTCATTATGAACAAATCTGAACATTAAAGCACAATATGATATAAAATCAATTAATCACATTTAAATATTTCATAATAATTTTGAATAATTTCCATTATGAACAAATCTGAACATTAAAGCACAATATGATATAAAATCAATTTAAATTAAATCAATAACACATAATAAAAATAAATAGTAAGAAAATTTATCTCTTTATGGACAATGTGTCTCTTGCTTTCATAATAATAATGTTAACTGCATAATGTATATAAGTCATCAAATATAAATGTATACTTGAGTTTTGTTATCATCAAAACTTTATCAAATGATTTGATCCTCTAAAGGAACTTTGAACCGTCCAATGTTTAACACATATAAAAAAAAAGAGAAAGAAAAAGAAAATAGAGAAAAAATTATTGTAAAATGAATAAAAAATATAAAATAATGTGAGGGAAAATTGATTTTGGTTCAAATATGGTTTACATATATAAGAGGGTAAAATGTCCTAAATTGATAAGTTGATCGAATTGCTTTCTTTGCTTGTAGTTTTTTTTTTATTTGGAAAAATCAATTTTCTTTTTAGCCCAACCAGGTTAAAACATAATAAAAGTCTATATGATGTTTCCTGTTTTAGAATCCTTTTGCCTTTAAATAAAAATCAAAGTTAAATTGTGTGGAATTAGTGGTAAAAGAGAGAAAATCATACCCTGAGACACTAGTGTGCTTGAGTCAAACACTTTTTATAGTGAGGAATGATGCCATGAGTTGTCAACGAAAATATTTTGCGAGGATTGTTAGTTTGTATTGAAAAGTTTCATGTATTTTCTTTGTTGACATTTGCATTGAGAGCTCGATAATTGAGTCTTGACTAGGAAACAAACAATTGTTTTTTAAGCTTTATTGGAGAGAGCATAAATTATTCACATTTGAAGCAATTGTGTGAACTTTTTTGAGTTGTTATACCATTGCTAAATAATTGTCTATTTGTGCCAAGTTACTTATTCTTAAGGACAAGCAAGGTTCCAAGTTTGGGGGAGTTTGATAGAGTTAAATTAAATGATATTTTTGGGCTTATTTTCATAAAGAAATCAAATATTTCTAAGCTTGAAACCTATTAAATCCCATGTTTTTATTTTAATTTGTTTCTTGTTACAAATAATTGGTTACTTCAGTTTTTAATCAATTGTTATTCTAAATCCCATTAATTTTGTCAAATAGATGAACATAAGGCAATGGGGCCAAGAAGAGCAGGATTAGAGCTCATAAAAAGGGAGCTAATAGACAAAGTTGACCAATCAACCTGAGAGCAAGGAAGCAAAAAATGCCTAATGCTACAAAAATGGGCCCAACACAGGATGTGCTTAAGAACTTGGATCAACAACAGAATCCAGTGGCACTTGGCCTAGTTAATGTAGGTCGGGTGCGAGTGTCGAAATTTATATTATAATTAAAGGATTATATGCATAAGGGTTAGATACTTCACTAGGGGAGACGTCCAAAACATTCATCTTTAGAGCTAGAAAAACTGTAGCCTTGGGATGACGACTACAATGTCCTTTTTCCCTTCTTTGTATGTCCATCTTCCTCCATTGTTCATTCTTCTCATTTTTTAATATTAGAATTAACTATTTTAATTCTCATATAATCATTTTTGTGCTTAATTATGTCTTATCATAAATGCTTTTCTTTCAATATGATAGTATTTTAATTATGTGTTTATGTTTGTCATGTGAATCCATGACTTGATTGTTGATTCTTAAGAGTATTGAACAATATCTCTTGATTCTAGATCTCTATTAATTTACTAGATGAAAGCTAATGTCTAGGAATATAGCGTGATTCATTTGTTGTCATTAAGATCCTTGTGCGTATGCAAGAATCGTCTGTATAATTGATCAAGGAATTGATAGTGAATAGATCATCCCTAAGCTCATCTACTGAGGAATCAGGTTTGTGTAATTTTGTGGGTTGACATTGACATTTGTTTGAAAAGAAGATAATTGTTTTCATACATAAGAGTGTGGATTGTTTAATCCTAGAAATTGAGTTCCATCTCATTTTCATTGTATTTCCACATTCCAAGTGCTCATTAAAATTACAAAAATATATTCTCATTGTTTTAATTTTATTTTCTTGCATAAAAATCAAAACTTGGACTTAGTTGTAGTCTAATATTTTTATAACTGTATTTATTATTGTGTATTCCACAAGTCCCTTGGGAGAGAACAATATAATTAATGTTTTATATCTTTTCATGTTTTATAATAATTCATTGTATTTTTATTTAGGTGTTTTGGTTATGTTTTTATTGTTTATGCACGATAAAGTCAACTAAAAATTATTGCATCGCCTAACTAAATTGCTCTCGACCTAGGTCACGCTTGGCCTGGCATGATATGTTTCTGGCATAATTACTTGTAGTGCTTCTCGGGAGAAATCGCGCCTAGAGTAGATAACTGCAAGGGTTTTAGGATGAACCCGCACCCGATGACATTTATTCTATGCTCAACGTGGACGTCAATTTTTTTGTGTATCTCCTTGAGGGTTTGTACTATTAAAGGTTACTTGGCCATATTAGGTCTAATTGTGTTCAATAATACAAGAGACCATGGTATTTAAAAGACTAGTCAGAATGATATGAATAATTATATATTTGCACACAAATCTAATTGTTACTTCATATACAATCACACTACTTAGAGCTATAAAGCAAGGTGTAGTTTCAATGTTTCCTCTTATTTCCTACAAAATGAAAACTAAACCAAAAATTTCACCCAAATAATAAAAAATCGTGAACATAGCACATAACATACAATACACCATTCATTATTTTTATATCTTGCATTCTAGTTCCAGTTCCACTAAAACATACATAAATACTTTATAACTAGCATTCCAATTCCACCAAAAAAAAAATAATATAAGAAAACTTCTTACAATAAAATCCAACATATTTCTAACATCAATTTTCACACAATACAACTAACCATTCAAAACATGACTTTTAAATGTACTCTAAATATGTAGAATTAAGATAGAAATCCATCTTGATCTAGTTATGAGTGTGCACCCTCATCACTCTATGAAGATTATTTTTCTTTCTTAATACTTTAATCTTTATTCATAACAATCATCTTAACTAAAATACAACCATAATTTTAAAGATCACATTGCTAAACATACAACTAGACATTTTGCCCACTTCTTAAGACTAAATTTTAACAAAATATACATGCAGAAGAAACACAAGAAACCCACTATCCTTAGGTTATCCCAAGGACAAACTGCCCTAATACCAAATGTAACATCACATATTTTTCACATAATAGGAACTCTATCGCATAAAAATGCTTTAACACGCCTAAATATAAATCTCCATACACTCATCAAAGTATTTCAAAATATACTTATCTACTTGAGATTTAATAAAAATGTCTTCATACAATCGCAAAATAAAATAAAATAAAATAAAATAAAACTTTTCCATCAGCTCAATGAGGAGTCACACCACTTGCCAAATCCTTTACTCATGTGTAACACATGATCGTTGTAGATTTAAAAATAAAACAAACACCACACAAAAATAAGGTTAAGCTAGAGAGATTAAAGAAATGTACATTCATAAATTAAAATCCTATCTTAACCAAAATACAAATAACAAACATCAGACTTTGATGATTCATCTCATACATCACATTTTCATTATCACATCTTTAAAATAACTCATATCATACATATACTGACTCACATACAAAGACACTTGACTCTCTATTTTCGGAAGACTTGTGCATTGAGTTAGACTCAGAGGCTAACACCTACGAGATGACCCTTCCAACTGTGAATCCATATAGTCCCAAATGAACATAACCTCATCTGACAGGGTAAATTCATATATCTGTCCTAACCAGCTCTTTCAAACTGTAGTTTCAGTTAAATGGACCTCCTTCAACTCTCACCACCTAGTACCCTTTATCTGTGTAATTCTAAGGTACTAGTAGAGTTAGAATACCTCATTCTCAACAAATCCTCAAACAATGCACATCCTAACAATCTCAACATGGGTATCCCTTTCCAGAACATCCTATGTCCCGATCACCATTCCATATCATTCACAAACATTTATACTACATCATACCATACATAAACACTAATTCAATTTAATTCAAATTTATCAAATTCATACTTAATGAAACAATTAATCACAATATCTATTAAAAATATTCAAACTAGCTTCCCTCGTATAAAGTAGAGACCCTCAAAGAAGTTCCTAAAACCTAAAAACACGAGTAACCAAACCTGCACCAATAGTTTTTTGATCAATGGTCAGCCTACACTATTAGAACAATAGACCAATAGAGACTTATTCTGATGCCTCAGAGAACACAGGAAAAATACCCATACCAAGAACAAAATTGACCTAAAATTGACTCTGAGGAAGATTAGTAGAAAATAAACTTACTCTGTTTAAGAATCTAATTGGACACCCTTGCTCTAATCCACGTTAGGAATCTAAGGGTGATCTTTGATCATCGTTTAATAAGGAAGGAAGTAAGAGTTTTAGAGGGAACACAGAGAAAAGGGGAAGAAATGCTTCTAAGAGAGATGGTGGTTTTTATTAAAAATAAAACCTGAATAATGATTTTCCTATTTATATAAACTTTTCTCTTTTAAAGGAAATATTTAGGTGTCATCTTATTTATGTCGGATACACTCCATGGATTCAAGATTTGATGAAGCAATCCTATGAAACTTAGGTTGGGTTAGATTTGGGAGTCTTTAGGTGTAGCTTGTAGTTGTTTACCTTCATCTTTCAATTGAACGCAAGAAGCTCCAAAATACTCAAGGTGAAAACTGTTTTCAAAGCACAAAAAATGAAAATTTTTGTCATGCATTTAAAACAACCGATTGTTGTTGGGAATCAATTTATTATTTCATACTCAAGAAAAATCAACTGATAGTTTTACAAAAACAACTGATTGATTTTACTTAACAACGCAAATTGCAGCTATAAAACCATGCGCGTTGCCTCAACCGGAGTTGTGGCGGGGACGATGAAATAAAATTATATGTTTTTAAATATAACAGAGAAAAGGAGTCACCAACATAATTTATTATGGAAAACTATGGAAAAATTGAAAAAGAAATGGTTTGTGAATCTAGACTTGCATTCAGTAGTCGATTATGTGTGGGAGGGTATTAGCTCTCCACAACGCCCATCCTAAGATGTTAACCTTTAATCAAATGAGTAAAACAAGTGTGGTCTATTAAAACATTTATCATTTCCAGAAAAAATAAAACATAAAAGAATATAAATACAAGTAAAAGACAAAGAAAATATTATTTTAATTTTTTGGGTCTGACAAGGTTTGACCTTGCTCCTATATATTTCCATCTATGATGGAAAATCAGGATATATATAGTTCTTTGTAGGAATTGTGCGTTTGGTGTTTGAGTATTTTCTATGTTTTTATATTATATTTTTTATTATATATTTTTTTATTTTTTATTTTTTAATTTATATATATATATATATATATATATATATATATATATATATATATTTTAATTTTAGAGAACTCTTTTTATATTTCTTTTAAGAAGAATTAAAATTAAACTAAACAAATACGGGATAAGAAAAGGCATTCAACCTAAAAAGAAAATACGGCTAATGCATGTGGTGAACGCATATGGAAGCGGCATTCGACAAAGGTGATGTTGCTTGCATATACGACTATGGCTATGCAAATACAAATATGGGTTACAGTAATCCACTTCAACCAAGAGGTACTTACATTGTCCCTTCCAGGGGCTGAATGGGCCAATGATATCCATTGCCCATTGAGCAAATGACCATGGAGCATTCATGTGATGCAATTCCTTTGGTTTGGTTCTCAGAACACTGCCAAATTCTTAGGATTTCTGGCATCTTTTGATGTATTCTATAGAGTCTTTTCCCATGCTCGGCCAATAGTATCCATCTCTCAAAGCTCTTGTTGCCATACTACGACCTTCAAAAGAAAGACCACAAATCTCGTTATGCAGTTCAGCAAGTATGTACTCAACCTGAGTCTTGCCAATACATTTCAACAACGGTCTTGAGAAGCTTCTTCTATACAATTCTTCCCCAATTATAGTGTATCTTGTGCATTTGCATTTCATAGTTTCCTTCTCGGCCTCTTCAAATGTTCCATCTTTTAAAAACACAATTATTGGAGTCATCCAAGATTCTTTGTTTATCTCTACGACAATGAATTATTTTCCAAGGGTTATGCTTGGTGATAGAATCATCATCTATATCACTGAGTGTTAATGGTTCTCGTTCTTGGTACTTGCCAGTTTTGAGAGCAAATCGGCTCTTGCATTTTGTTCTCTTCTGATGTGCTCTACCTTAGCTATTTTGAAGGCTGATAATAGGTTGACAACTTTGTGATAGTATTGTATCATCATGTGGTCCTTGACCTGAAACTCTTCGGTTAAGTGACCAACTGTTAACTTTGAATCGCTTCGGCATTGGACTTCTTCGGCTCCCATCTCCTTAGCAAGGTTTAGACCAGCTATTATGGCTTCATGCTTAGGCCAATTGCTTGTGGTCTTGAAATCAAACCTTAAGGACTGTTCAATGGTTAGCCCTGTTGGTCCTTCCATAATGACTCTGACACTGCTTCCTTTGGCATTTGATGACTCATCTATGTATATATATGATCAATTAAGTGTTAACACTTGTTGGTTCAAGGCTTAACTCCACCAAGAAATCAGCTAAATATTGAGATCGTATAGGTCCCCTTGGTTCGTAAGTTATGCCAAACTCAGATAGCTCAACTGACCACATTATCATTCGGCCTATAAGATCTGGCTTGGTCAATACCTTCCTAATAGGGTAATCGGTCTTAACCACAATTGGATGGTTTTGAAAATAATCACTCGTTCTCCTAGTTGTGTGTACCAATGCGAGCGTGACTTTTTCAATTGTTTGGTACCTCTTCTTTGCATCCTAGAGTGTCCTACTCATGAAATACATAGGTTTCTACTCTTTATCGACCTCTTGGACGAGGACTGAGGCGATGGCTTCTTCTAAAATTGAGAGGCAAACCATTATTGTTTGGCGGTGTACTAGCTTTTGTATCATAGGTGGTGCTGCCACAAATTGCTTAAGTTGTGCAAATAGTTCCTCACACTTTTGGCTCTACTCGAACTTGTTTCTCTTCTTGAGTAGTCGGATGATCGGGCCAATCTTCTCAGTCAACTTTGGGATGAACCTGGACACGGCAGTTAACTTGCCAACCAGCTTTTGTATTTCTTTGACATTCTTTGCGCTCCTCACTCCACAATGGCTTGACATTTATCGGGGTTTGCTTCTATCCCCCTGTGTGTGAGGATAAATCCCAAGAACTTTCCGCCTTCAACACCGAACACACATTTGTCCTTATTCTACCTCATGTTGTACTTTCGTAGGGCTTGAAGGATTTCAAGGAGGTTGTCCTTGTGTTTCTCACACGAAGCTGACTTGATGAAAATATCGTTGACATAAACTTCAACATTTTTGTCGAATAGCCCATGAAGATGGCATAACTTCGTAGTAGTAGTTCGCGTCCTCCGTCATGAAGACAGTCTTCTCTTTGTCTCTCGAGTGCATCTTGATCTAGTTGTATCCTGAATAGGTGTCTAAGAAACTGAGGATCTTATGCCCCGCTGCGCTGTCCACTAGTATGTCAATACTTGGTAAAGGATAACGATTTTTTGTACATGCTTTGTTGAGGTCAGTTGAATTAGTACACATCCGACATTTACCATTAACTTTCTTAACCATCACTACGTTAGTAAGCCACGTTGTATACTTGGCCTCCTTGACAACGTTAGTGACGAGCAACTTATCAACTTCGTCCTTTACTGCTTTTCTCTTCTCTTCACCTTGCTTTCTTTTCTTCTGTGCAACGGGTCAAGCATATTTGTACATCGACAACCTATGAGACATTACCTCAGGATCAACTCCTGGCATGTCCTTGGTTGTCCATGCAAACATATCAGCATTCTAGATGAGGACTTGTCGTATCATCTCTGCCTCTTCCTTTCCCAAAGAAATTTCGAGCTTTGTTCCATGCTCCTTATCATGAAGTTGTATTTGAATCACATCCTAGGCAGGTTATACTCGTACTTCATCTATCCTTGGGTCCAAGTAAGCTATATTCACACTTCGTGCTTCCCCTTTCCCCTTTTCCCTTTTGTTGGACTTTTCAGGTTCAGATCTTATCGGCTCCAACCTTAGACTAGCGGTGTAACACTCTCTTACAGTTTTCTAATCCACATGGATAATAATGATATCCCCTATCAAAGAAGGGAATTTCATAGCCAAGTGAGGGGTGGATACAGTTGCACCGAGTTGGTTTAATGATGGTCCTCCAAAGAGGACATTGCAAGATATTTTAGTGTCCACTAACAAGTAGTGAATCTTGATAGTGTGACTTTGATGTCATCCTTCTTGGGTGTCTCTTTCTTGCTAAGGCCGAATAGCCTCCTCCTGCAAAACCTTCGACGATGATATTGATAACCTCCCGGATAGGGGTTCCTTTACAGCTTTTCTTTCGTCGCCTTGGACATCTGGAACGGTTGCTCCTCGAAGTTCTTTGCTTGCATTCATCATCTCTAGGATTTCTCCTATGACTCCTCCTCGATGGTCGTTGGGTTCTGTTATGCAAAAACCTTTTCAAATGACCAGCTTGAATCAACTCCTCAATTTTGTCCTTTAACGCGACACACTAATCAATGTCGTGCCGATAGTTTTTTGTGATTTCGGTAGTGCTTGCTGGTATCCGCATTTCGTGGTGTTGGGATCTTTTGAAGAGTTGGTATCAGGTTGACACTCAACGCTTCTTCAAGAATTCGTCCTCTGTTGGTGTTCAGAGTGCTGTAATGGGAAAACTTAAGGGGTATCAGTTCTCTTTGTTTGAAGTGCTGAGTATTGTTCCTTTCCTTGCTTTTTCCTCTATCTGTGTTGCCTTCGGCCCTTGCCTAGTTATGAAACTTGGGTAGCTTTTCCAGTTGCATGAACTTTGTTGTCATATACCTTAACTCATCAAGGTCATGGGTAGGCTTCTTGCATAGATTGTCTGTAAAGGGACCTGGGCGAAGTGTTGTCACCAAGTGGTGTAAAGCAACGTTCAGATTCAAGTCTCAAATTTGTAGAGTCAGTTTTCCAAACTTTTCCATAAAGGTTCTCAAGGTTTCTCCCTTTTTATTGCCTTATGTTGATCAAGGCTATTGAGCCAACACGATGTGGCCTGCTAGTGGCGAATTGGGTGCTGAACTTGCCCACCAGTGTCTCGAAATTGTCAATGGAATAAGGTGTTAGGTGAGTGAACCAACTCAAGGCTGCCCTCTTAAGTGAAGTAGGGAATACGTGGCAGAATATTATGTCATCGTCAGTATACAGGCTGACTTTAGTGACATAAATGTCAACATGTTCATCTGGATTTATGGTTCTGTCATACCAGTCCATGCTTAGCCCATTCCAACGAAGAGGGAGCTTCGCATTCATGATCCTATCAACAAAAGGATGTCTTCGACTTCCTCTTATTTGGTAGGAAGCATGGGTGAGGTGTGTGGCTGAGTGACGCCTCGAGCCTTCATGCTCGGTTTCTTCACGACTGTGTGCTTAGTATCTTCTTCTTTTGGAGGAGGTGATTGAGGACGACTATACAGTATTTCCTCCATTTCTTCATTCTCTCACTTCAAGACTTTTATCTCTTCTTCAGTTCTCCGTTTCATGGCGACCATCTCCTGTTGCAAGACGGTGAGCATGGCCCAAGGTCATTGGTCATGGTGACGCTCTCTTTCTTTGGTCCTATAACTTGCTTCTTGTTGATACCATGGAAATCTCATCTAAACACCTCTTCGACTCCATGGTAGGGGCCAATTGTTCATACGGGACCTTGAGGTAACAACAATACTTCCAAGATATCAGCTCCAATGGCTCCTTTGTCTGTCTCCGGTCTCTGGCATCTGGAACAAGGGGAGAGATACCTGCAAAAGGCACTTTGATGCTTAAGTTAGTACTCAGTTACCAGAGGTTTAGTGTGACTTGGATTAGATAGAACATACCTTTTCCTCTTGTTACTATTCACTATATATAGTAGTACATGTAATGATTACTTTCTTACTTCATGTTAGATGGAAGATGTAAGGTTTCCTTTGTCAGAGATATAATTATTATTCTTTACTTTCTGTCAGGGGAAGGTGTAAGTTTTACTCAACCTGTCTTTTGTCAAAAAGGGGAAATGTAAGGTCTATCGAAAGTTGCTCCTTTGTCAGAGGTTTGGTGCCAATCCCAATATGAGCAATGGTGAAGAGGCTAACACGTGGGGATGACCGACAACATATTGGCCTGGATGACCTGTATAGTATACGACATGCAGAGATGGCCGACAACATATCGACTTTGGTGACTAGCAACTAGCAGAACCCATATACTTGAGACTCTGTGGACGACACACGGTCAAACTCTAAACATAGAAATTCATTTCAAGCTTGAGATGTATGAAGTGTACAAGAATAATTATGTAAATTGTTGCTCTTATTAGAAATAATTAGAGGTAATACTTCTTAGTTTCTTTTTAAGAGCATTGGAATTTTAGAAATTTAATGTTATATTACTTAATTTTTGATAAGATGATATTGTCTCATACTTAATTTTTAATGAATTAAATTTATCGAAAAAGTAAAAATGAAAAGCAACTAATATATTTATAGTAGAGTATAAATGATAATGATAAAAATAAAATATTTCATACAAATTTCATGAGAAAAATATTTACTTATTGGTTTACTTTAAAAAATAAACCTTAAATTATACTTAAAAATATTAGAAAGTATTTTTCTCTTATTACTGGATAATTATGTTTTCAGTTTATTTAAGTTGCTGTGTCTCCATCAAATATTTCTGCTTATAATAAATACGTTGTTTCCTGCAAATCGATCTTCTTGTCTGATAAGAAACACTTCTTTAACATTTTTTTTTTTTCATGTTACGTGTTGTCGATCACTAAGTTTATCGGTAATGTAATATTACGAACTATACTAAATAGGTCAATTATGATTGCCATAATTATGGCCAAACATAGAACTTATGTAAGTAATTTAATGAACAATTAACACCGTCCTATCATTTAAAAATGGTAAGGGAACAATTTTCTTAACAAAAATTAAGAGCATGATTGCTTAAATATATCATGCCAATTCTAAATTTCATTCCACTCCAACTGTTTATGACTTTTTGGTGTTCTTATCATCATCAATATGATTATGTTTACGTCATAATAATTACATTCTAATTCGGATGAGGACAGGGAGTACAACATTCAAACAGTGTCGTGAAGGCTTTAAAGTTAAAAAAATATAAACTAAAAAAGAGCAAGCATTTGGTGATGAGATAATGAAATTGATCATTACATATGGACAAATTAAATGGGGTGTGTTGGCAGTGAAATAATGACTGATACTGATGGCATATGGTCAAACTGAACGTACTAAGAAGAAATTAATTTGCTTTCCAGGTGTATGAAGTGGACAAGAATAATTAGAAAAGAAATATTGCTTTCAGAATTAACATTATTGTTTTTCTGACCTTGGAAGTGAGTAAAAATAGAGAATTTTTATCATTATAAAGAACTCATTGCATTGATATTATAAAAATTGTTTATTTCATTATATATTATTCTAATTATTTGGTATCTAGTATTGAGAAATTGCAAAATAAATATAATTTATTGTTCTTATCACTGGTTGATTATAGTTTAAGTAAAATTTATGTCTCTATCTCTCACAAATATTCTGCTCATAGCAAATCTGTTGGACAATGTTTTTTCATTGGATAAAAAACACGATCCTTTCATTTTTGTCCGTTTGTGGATTTAGAGAGAAAGCTAAATATTTGTACTTCTGAGAGTATTGAGTATTCAAATTACCAAGAGAGTATACGAGAATTCAGAAATAACTTTAATTTAGTCAACTCAAGGAATAATATGAGAAAATTTCACAAAAATTCTCAGCTCACGTACTTATTCCGTGGTAGTTTTATTTATCTATCTTTCTTTATTTCACTTAAAAGTATATGAAGAAAAAAATAATATCAAAATGAATCTTAACATTTTATGGAAATATAAATGTAGTATGGGACTACAGAATAAAAAATTATATGAAGAAAATGACAATGTAACTGGTTGTTGTACACGTACGTTTGTAACCCTAGCTAACACATGTTTGTTAAAAACACATTATTGATCGATATAGTTGTTGTCCATGTATTTTCTTCCTATTGTGTAATATAGTTTAAGATATAAAAAATCTGAACATTTACCATATTTTGAACATCATATAATATGTTGCTCCATGATCACGTGTGCCCCCTTTCAGTGAAACTTCCTGCCCAAATTTCTTTATACTTGCGTGTGTTTTACATTTTAAAACAAATCTGATGCTATGGTTTCAAAATTGCTTTTGATTAAAATTATCCGAACAAATATCGGAAATTGGAATTTGTTTAGTGAAAAATGTCTTAGAAATCTCTAAGATAGATTCCTGTCCAGCTTTCATACTAGATATATTGTTGGCTTATAATGGAATACTATTTTCACCTAAAAGAAGGTATTTGTCTTTAGGTTCGAAACTTCGAAATTATGGATTTTTTAATCTTTGTTCTTTTTCTTTATTTATTATTTGTTATGACTATAATTTATTGTTTGTGATATTTCCTTTATTTCATAATGACTATATTTTATTATGGACAATGCCGGTGCATTTCTTTATTAACGGGTGTTCATCATAATCATTTTTCAGCTAATGAACATAAAATAGTGATCACGTTTCAATAAATAATCCACTTTATTTGTTACTAACAATGAAGTGAGAGAAAACTAGACTCTTAGTAACCATCACAATAATTAACGCTTGGAATCTAAGTTATGATAACATGTTTCGACCGACATTTTGCTATCCTTCTATTCAAAATTCCGTATAAGGTCAAAAATAATTTCATATTGTCCTGCATCTAAATTTTCTCTGAGCTATTTTTTATTCAAATTAAGAAAATGTCCAAACTATGTGCCTGACCCCTTCAAAGTGAAATCCTAATTCGATTGAAAAGAAAATGTGAATTGAATAACAAAGTTAATGAGGTACAACCGATAGTTTTTCCATATCTAATTAGTCAATGTTTTTTTCCAGTTAAAGAAAGGTTCTTACGAATTTATAGTATTTTATCATGCTAAATGTTACGCTAATCGTAAACGCAAGGGATGCGTATATACATGTAATCATAGGTTTTACTCAGTTATTGGTAAAAAGTTGGCATAAAGACATGTAAAACCTAATACGTTATAAATAATAGTATTTGTTTAAAAATTGTTAAAAAAATCAAATGGACTAGCGTATTGAATGGAGATTCAAACCTATATATGCTAGTCAATGATTTAATTTTATACTTAATATTATGAAAATTTATTAGATCAATTGGGCCAAATTGCACTGACGTGTACAAATATTATGATATTTGACTTGACCGAAGTTTTGAGAAATTTCGTTGGCTATACAGGTTAAACAACAAGCAAAATTAATAATAAAAAATTGCAATATGGTTAAGCAGCCGCAATAGTTTCTTCTACTTGTCCTCCAATTGCGGGAACCTAGGCTTTGAAAATGGTTTTGTTAACTATAGTAAAATTAGCGATGCAATAAAAAATTCTAAACTTTTAATAATTTTCTAAAAGTTTTACTCTAAATAATATCATTACGAAGCTTTGACATTCCAATTAAGTTGCAACCTAAAGCTTCATGAATCATATGTTTCTAGAGTAAAAATGTATTGAAAAATTGTATGTAAATTCCCAAACAAATATTTACATTATTATTATTATTATCATAAATATTGTTATTACAATTAATGTTATTATTAATATTAATAATATTTTTATTAATAATGTTATTAATATAATAATATTATTATTGTCAATGAATATTATTAATAATATTAATTATTATTATCATTTTAATATTATTATTATTATTATAATTATTAATATAATAAAAGTAGTAATATAATTGATATTATTATATTATTATTATTGTTAATAATATTACTATATTATTAATAATATTATTACTATTATTAATATTGTTAATGTTATTATTATTATGAATATTAACAATAATACTATTACTAGATATTATTAATATTTTTAATAAAATTGTTATTATTATTCATAATATTATTAATAAAATATTATTATTATTAATAATATTAATATTAAAACTATTATTAATTATAGAAATTATAAGCACAATAATAATGATAATAATAACAATAGTCATAATAAGAATGATAATAGCCATATTATGACAACAAACTTGACTTAGTGGCAAACTATATACAGAATAATATGTAAATTACCTATGAGCTTATTATATACGAATTTTTATCCATATGTAAATTCGCATGTAAAATGATTATATACAGACTTTTGGTCATTACATACGAATTTTACTTGTAATTTTAACTTTTTTTTGTATTGACTTTTTACCAAGCAAAATCACATATAGTATCAAGCCTTAAAATTGTAATTGTATCTGCATTATTATCCACTTTGGGATGCAACAATTTCATTTACACCAATGCATAAGAGAACAATCCTTGAAAGTAACAACAACCAATATAGAGTCATATGGAACTTCATCCTCTAACAACAACAAACTGAATAGGCAATATAAAACTCATAAACTCCGATTTAAGAGTTAAGACTATATCAATGAAAGATGAGAAAACTCCCATAAAACCATGAGCATTACCCTTAAACATCCCATTACGAGCAGCATCAACATTGCATTTCATCAACACATGGTGATTTCCAAATAATAATCAAAAACTTTTGTCGCCCTTTTAAAGACGACCAAGAACAACTAAGTATTTTAAAAGTATAAGGTCTTCAATGGATTTATATGACACCTTTAGAAATCCTTCTAGCAAAATCACAACTCTCACATTACAATTACAATTGCAATAATAATAATAATAATTATTATTTATATTATTATCAACATTGTTATTATTAATAATAATAATAATATTATTATTATTATAAATATTATTATTATTAGTATGATGATGATGATGATTATTATTATTATAAATATTATTATTAATCTTATTATTATTATTTATTATTATTATTATTTGTATTATTGATAATTTTATTATAAATATTGTTGTTATTATTATTATTATTATTAATATATTAAGTATTACTAACGGAATAAATTCGTCATTGAGTTGACAGACAATTTATTGACAAATTTTATCTGTTAGTAAATTGACGGTTAATTTACTGATGGATAATTTGGCGATAAATTTTTTTGTCGATAAATTTGTCAGTAATTATCAACATAAATCTGTCAGTAAATTTGTCAGTAAGTTGACCGAAAATTTTTTCGTTGATAAAATTTGTCAGTAATGACATTTTACCTACAGATAAAATTTCATCAGTAATTTGGATTTTTCTTATAATGCCAATCACCACAACCAAAGTCAATTTAAATTGAAATTACTAAATTGATGTGTGGTCCTCGTCTTCCATATAATCCAAAAGATATTAATTAAAGTAGTCTTTTTAGTCTCGAGAATTTGCAAGTTGCACTTGTCTTTTAAAGTTACAACGGAGAGATATGAAAGAATGCTCCACACTTCACACCTAAAAATATCATGCATCCATTTCCAAGAAGTACTAACAATTTTACAATGTAAAACTACATGATATGTGCTTTCATGATTTGAAAAACTGAGATGGAAAATCAATGTTAGTTGAATTCTGTTTGTTATAACAAATCATCAATAGGTAATATATCATGCATGGCTTTCAAAGCATAAAACTTCTTAAAGGTGAAATGCAAGGACTCTAAATATTAGACCTATCATGAGATTGTTGCTTAACATGGATAAACTCCTTAGCCACTTTATAAGAAAAGATATCATTTATGTTTCCAATCAAAATTGGTTCATCTTCACAATCTGCCAAAGCAAAATCATCAATAAAATTTGAAAGATTAGGAACTTTATTGAGGATGACTTAAGAAATTTCTTATCAATCCTTCTAAGCATTTTTCGCTTTGGCTTTTAGTTGTACTATAATCTCATCAGGAATCTTCAACATGAAATAGAAGCATTAGAGTTCCAAATATCATTCCAAAGCTTATTACTAGATTCTTTTTCAAACACCCATATAGAACTCTCCTAACCAAGAGCAATGTTTAATACCATTAAAAATTGAGGAAAAAGAGTATCTGATTTTGAATGTGATAAACCTATATCTTACAGAAACCATTGTATATTGTTAGACCATCAGAAGGTGATGAAGGACCATCTAAGAGACCATACATTGGGCCTACTATAAGAAGTATGGTTAGAAGAAGAGATGAGGAAGAAAGCCTTTAGAATACTATTCTTTTATGGAGAGTAGAATATTAAAAATCTTAGTTCTTTTTATGTGTGTAAAAGTGTATAGAGTAGTGTTGGAATTTAATTTTAGACCTTATGTTTAGGCCAAGGAGTAGAATATGATTTCAAAATTTTTAACCCTGAGAGACAAATAGTAATGTCTAGGGTTAGCACCTAGGGTGAACATCATAGCTTGCCATATAAGTTAGGGTTAGGACCAGGTGGTGTGTTTACCATACCTCCTTACCACGTGTCATGCTATGTATGGAGAAGATTCTCTCCATTCTTAGTTTGTTATGTATCATTCCATCATTAGATATTTTTAGTTAGGATTAGGGCACGGGAAGGGTTAGAGTTACATCCAAACACTATAAATATAGCATTCCAAATACCACAATCAATGAATTCAATAAAGATTTTCATTCTCACTTTCCAAAACTGGTAATTCACTCCAGAAAACATAGGTGGCTTGTGAATAAAGGCTCCTTCAGGAAAAGGTAGTTTGTTCTCAGCCATGGATCGAAAACTTGACTAGGATTCAAGTCCTAACTCTGATGCCAATTGTAAAACAAGTTTAGGCCGAGTTCAAGAGGGGGGTGAATTGAACTTTCAAAAACTTTTCACAAAGATGACGTTTATAAAATGTAGAAATGAAAAGTTTTTATTATAACTACTGAAAATTGATATTAAGAAGTGCACAACAAAAGTTCAATAGATTTCATATCAGAATCAATTAATTCAAATAACACACAGACCTAAAAACAACAAACAACAAATAATTAGAATCACAGAAATAATCAACTGAATACTATACACTCAATCAAACAGTTCATAAAACAAATCACATCCAGAAACAATTGATCAAGAAGTTAATAAGAACACAAATTAATCAACTAGAAAAAATATCAGAAACAGAAGCAGAAGCAATTAATTGATTATAAAATGTTTTCCAGAATTACACAGAAATAACCAGATGAACAGTATTTGCAGTAAACTCCAGATCAATCACACAATAAGGCTATCCAGTTTAATTGATAAATCAAGAAATAAAAATTGATTCAAGAGAGCAGATTTCCAGAAATTCAATCTGTTAAACAATGATATTAGAAAACTTTAAGTACTCCAATACTATCAAGAAGTGATTTAGTCAATTATTCAGATGATAAAACAAATCTAGAAAAACACAAAATAACACCAGAAGAACAAACAATCAATTACACACGAAGAACAATTAATTGTGCGGGCGATAGAAAAATATGATAAGCGATCAAGAAGAGAGAAAGAGAGATCAAGAACACAAAATTTTATATTGGTTCATCCTTTCTCAAGGGCTACATCCAGTCCTTTCCCAACTAGCAAAGATTTTCACTAATCAAGATCTCAAAAAGCAGTTTACAAAATACAAAAACCAGTTTCAACCCACAAGAAACCACTACTCCCAGCAGCGAACAACCTACTGCACCCTACAACAGTTGTCTAAACAAGGAAGAACCCACTGCACTAGACCAGTTACAATTACAAACCCTACGTAAATTTTAACAACACACTCACAGTACAAAGAACATCAATAATGGAACAATTACAACAATAATTCTACTCAACAAATTACAAATTGAATTAGGAACAGAGTATAACACTTAGCTTTGGGTCAAAATCACAGTTTCATGAATTCAAACTCAAAGCAAGGCTCCAAGATCAGTATTCTTAATGTTCTTCTTGATGAAAATCAATTGACATAGGTGTTTGTAATTTTTCTCTTTTAGAAAAATTCTCAAGTATACGCTCAAATGTCTTAGTTGCTATGAAAACACGTGCTTGCCCTTTATATAAGAAATCTGGTTCTTAATCCTGTCAAAACTTCAATAGATTGTATCAATCATTCAATCGATTAAATTTTTGTGACTTAGAAGAAAATTCATCAAGTTCAAATCCTAAAAATAGTTTACTGAAATCCTTTCTGAAATAGTTTTTCAAAATCTGAATTAACCTTATTTTAAACCTTTTAATAATTTGTTTAAGCAAAATCAATTTCGAAGCTTTCTTTGAATTATGTATCATGCAACTCATGATTTTAAACCAAAACCAAACTCTCACACACACACACACCTAAGTCTAGACCAAAAAAACCCCATCAAGCTTTATGAGTCTTCATGCAATCCACATTGCTAGCTTTGATCCATTTGTAGACTCCATCCTTTTGTTGGTTTTATCAAATCATTTAGCAACTCTCTGTGCTAACACTCTAAATTGTATTAATTGTTTAGAATATTTTAAAATAATTTGGGCCTTGTATTTGGGCCAAGTAGAATATATTTAGATCTTGTATTTTGGGCCATGTAGTGTAAGATGTTGGGCTTTGAAGCCCATAAATAATGTTGGTAGTCCAATTTAAGGTATGGGAGAAGCTTTCTCCTTGTGCCACTTGTCATGACCTTGTGAGAGCCTTGGAGTGCAAGCTAGGGTTGAGAAGCTTGTTATAGAAGCTAGAGTTAAAGAGCTTGCTCTAGAAGTTAGAGTGGGAATGCACTCTATAAATAGGAGTGCATAGTATTATAAGTTTTAAGTTTCATTTGAACTAGTATTATGCTGTTGAAATTTTCCAGCACATTTGGTTCTTAAGCTTCATCTTTGTTAGCTTCTCTTAGAAGACTAGCTTAGGGATTCCGTTGGAAGTTGGCCTCACCTCTTTTAATCACCTTGTTCCACCACTTTCACTCAACCACAACATGTCATTGCTTCCATTTGCATGAAGTTTCTGCTGGTTTAAATCACTCGATTTTCCTCCACATTGCACTGTATTGTTGCATCCGCTGCTTGCTCCATTTTCTATGGCTAAATTGGATTGAAAACAACTGCACACAACAAGGTTTCCATCATAATTTTGTGTTCTTGAGTTTAAATGGTTGAAATAACATCAATCTTCTTGAACCATCCAAGAATCATGTGTCTAGGTGTTCTTGTTGGGCCATGTGTTTTAATTGAGTTTTCTTCAATTTTAATCACTTGAATATTCTTATTGTTAGGTATTTTTCAAGTTTATAATTTGTTCTTGTCATGTTCAAAGTCACGTGCTTACAAATATGTCATAAACTTCATGTTTAGAAACTTGTTCACAAGGTGTTTGTGAAAATGCTTATACTATGTCTACTATGTGTTTGATGAAAATGTATTGAGTAAACTGCACTTATGTGAACCTTTGTGTGTTTTTCCTTTTATGTTTTTGAGTTCTTTAACTTGTTATTAGATCATTAACAAGTTCCTTAGAGTTAGGTTTTCATTATGTCTTGATGTTATGTTCAAACTCGTCGGATTCCTACAGGTATCAATTTTCTAAAGTTGTTTTGTAAACTGCACTAGTTTGAGAAATTTACTACAAACAGTATACACATCATATTGAAGTGAAATTTTGTGTGAGACTGTGTAAAGATGTTAAGATATGAATTTTATAGAAAGGCACATTCTGAATCAAAGTATACAAAAAATGATAAATAATCAAATGTCGAATGGTAGCTGTTGACAAGAGTCTGACGGAAGTGAAAATGGGCTACTGTAATTGAATTACTACAATTAATCCAATGAATATTTTTAGCTCAAGTTTTGCATGATCTTAGCCTAAAATGTTGGCGGTGTGCTGTTAAATTTGGGTGACCTAATTCGTTGTGGTTTGGACGCAATAAATTTTTGAATCGGCGCTGCTAGAAGCCAAGCGCATAACATAAGAACTGTTGCACTAGACCTAAAAACGCACTCTGTTCTAGATTTATCCAGAACGACTCAGTGCCCTGTTTGATCTGAAATTTTGTGTGGAAGTTCTATAATATGTTGAGGGTTGGTGGTAAACTTTTCGGGAGCAAAGACGTCTAAGTTGGTCGCCATAAATCAATCACATACTACTACCATAACTGAAAACTCTAGTTTTATTTTTTTTCTGTTTTAAATCTACTCTAGAGTCGTTCTTAGATTTTCTTTTTGTGTGCACTGACTTCATTCCAATTCTTGGAGTTTGTCAATTAAAAATGAATTTGAGTTGTGATTTTCCAAATTGTGCTTTACTGCTTTATATTTTTGTGAACTCTTGGTGAACAAGTACATTGATAAGGAACTTTTTGAAGTTGAGTTGGATTCAATCTTTCAAGAAAACTTTGAGAACAATTTGGAGAAGCATTCACAAAGGGGAAACAAGACTTTGATGCTACAAAGTTGAGTGACAAAGTAAGGAGTGGAGTGATACACTTGGAGAGGCATTTCCACAAACACTTGGAGTGCATAGTCTAGGAACTTTAATTTTTCAGCAAACTTTCATTGTATTCATTTGAGTTGTAATTGCAAAATAGTTTCATTAGTGGATTAGCATAAATGTCTTAGATGGTAAAGTGTTTCTAAGGTTCTTGGTGCCAAAGAACTTCACCACTAGGAATTGCCTAGCCTTAAATTTGTAAACTTTATTGTCTTTAGTCTTCTTTATTGTTCTTTCTGATTTTGTTTTGATCAATCCAACTAGTTATTTTTCTTAATTGAGTCACCTTCGTTTGGGACATAGTGAATACACTGTAGGAACGACTAGGAAGGTACATTGGGTCAAGCTCTAGCATTGGTACTTAAGTTGTCCTAGTTACGCACCTTACTTTCTTGAGAGATCCCCTGGTGTGCTATACTTGTTTGTCTTACCTTGAGAACACTACTTCACAAAACTTAAAATGTGTAGGCATTCTCACCACCATAGTGGCAATGAGTCTAGTGAAAATACTTCAGACTTGAGAAAAATTTTGAACCAACTTCGTTCTTTTAAACTAAACACTGAAGTACAATTTGCCATTACGGAAGAGGAAATGAAGACATTAAGGAAGAAGGATCACAAGTATAAATCTAAAACTAGTTCTTCAAAAAAACATCATTTTGATAGTGAGGAAGAAAAACTAGAGAGAGATAGTTTGAGAATGGCATGACACTATCATCTTGATCCTTACAGTCACCATATGAAAGAGAGAAAATCCAAGGAAGTTAGGATAGATTGACAATATTTTCATGGGATTAATCACATTGATACCTTTCTAGATTGGGAGATGAAGATTGAACAGTTGTTTGAGTGCTACCATGTAAGTGAGGAGAAAAAGGTCCCTCTAACCACCCTTAGCTTCCAAGGACATGCCCTTCAATGGTGGACAACCCTAGTGAGAGATAAAAGTCTTCACCATGAGCCATCCATAGCATACTGGAATGATCTTAAGAGTGCCCTTAGGAGAAGACACATACCCTTTTAATATCATAGGGAACTCATGGATAAACTCCATAGACTTAATCAGAAAAATATGAGCATAAAAGAATATAGACAGAGAATAGAGCTTTATATGATGAGTGTTGGGATAAGGAAAGATGAGATCATAATTGTGGCGAGATTCCTGAGTGGATTGAGTCTTGAGATTAGAGATAGATTAGAACTTCTCCCTTATCGGGGATTTTCATGACTTGGTCTAAATTCGTATAAAAGTTGAACATCAAATTTTGAGAAAAGGGCCAAGTAGAAGTTCTTATTCAAACTCTTATACCAGCAAGATTTATAAGAGGGGGGGGGGGGAATTCATGAGAGAAAAAACGAGAGAGAACCCCTCCAAAGCCATAGTTCTAGAGTGAAAAAAGAAAAGAAAAGCATACATCCTCAAGCCAAACTAGTCATATCAAGTTTTGGGTCATGTAAAATCCCCATGTCCTTCTTTGAGGACTATTCTTTTGAGAGGCCAAGATCGATATAGCAGTGAGGAAGAGAAAAGTAATGAGAGCACTAGTGAGGAGTCAGAGTGTAAGGGAAGTGAGGATGCCTTTGCTCACAAGGGAGAACTATTGATGATTCTAAGAACCCTCAACAAGCAACCTAGTCCACAACCCGAGTCATAGAGAGAGAACATTTTTCACACACGATGCAAAATTTTTGAAAATATTTGTTCTTTCATCATTGATAACGAGTCATGTTGTAACTGCTGTAGTGCTAGGATGGTTGATAAGTTAAACCTTGAAATGTTGTCCCACCCAAAACCTTATAAGCTGCATTGGATTAATGATGAGGGATATTAATGTTAAGCATTAAGTGAAGGTCAAGTTTTCCATAGGTAACCATGTTAATGAAGTTTTGTGTGATGTAGTTTCTATGGAAGCTTATCATGTTTTATTGGGAAGACCATCGCAATTTGATAAAAAAAATTATTCATGATGGTCTTACCAACGAAATTATCTTCACCAATAAACATAAAAAGTATGTACTTCATCCTTTGACTCCTACTCAAGTGTAGGAGGATCAAGTCCAAATGAAAAAAAAAATAGATAATGAAAAAAAAGTCCAAAATCTCAAAACCCAAGTCTTAAAGATGAATTTGAGGTGTGAGAGTTAGGTGTAGTTACTCAAAAGGAGACTTTCTTGACTAAAAATTCTTTAAAACATTGTTTTCTTACTAAGCAACCTCCATACCTCTTGTTGTGTAAAGGAACACTCATGTGTGTATCGTCCGATGAATCTGAATCCAAGGTTCTATCTCCACAAGTTGAAAAACTTTTAAAAGAGTTTGATGATGTATTTTCCAGTGATGGTCCTATCGGATTGCCACCGTTTTAGGGGATTGAGCACCGAATCGACTTCATTCCGAGTGTTAGTCTGCCCAACAGACTGGCATACAGAACGAATCCAGAACAGACCAAGGAGATAGAATCTCAGGTTCAAGAATTGTTAGATGATGGTTGGGTTCAAAAGAGCCTTAGCTCGTGCATTGTGCCAATTTTGTTTGTGCCTAAAAAGGATGGTAAATGGAGAATGTGTTGTGACTAACGTGTAATCAATAACATAACTATTAAATACAGGCACCTGATCCCTAAACTTGATGATATGCTTGATGAGTTGCATGGGTCCATAGTGTTTTCTAAAATTAATCTGAAAAGCATGTATCACCTGATTAGAATCAAAGAGGGTGATGAGTGGAAAACGACTTTCAAGACCAAATTTGGACTATATTAATAAAACTACCCTAAGATGATGCATGTGAGATTCTACACTAGTGTTAAATACAAAAATGTCATCAAAATAGACTACAAAAAAATTTCTTATACAATCCCTAAGGACATGATTCATAAGCTTCATGAAAGTGCTAGTTGCATTAGTGACCCTAAAGGCATCACCAACCATTCAATTAAAACAAGAAAACACCTTCTAAAGAATAAAGTTCTTGCTCACTAATGCACTCATTATAGCTCTGCCTGACTTTTCCAAACCATTTGATCTAGAGTGTTATGCATCGGGAATAGGCATAGGTGTTGTGTTACTTCAGAGTATTGCATATTTCAGTGAAAAATTACATGGTGCCACTCTTAATTATCCCACCTATGACAAAGAACTCTATGCTTTGGTAAGAGCGCTTCAAACTTGGGAACACTACCTTGTGCCCTAGGAGTTCATTATTCATAGTGACCATGAGTGATGGAAGAAGACTCAGGCAAGGTCCAGCAACCAAAGCTATGCTCAGACATCTTGAAGACAGTGAAAAGTCAGAGGTACCTATGCATATCAAAATACTGAGTATTCTAAGCTTTGATGATCTTTGTAAAAATTGTAAAAGTTAGAATAGGGAAATTCAATTTTTGTAAATAACCCTAGGTGCCTTAGGGTTTATAGAAGGCACCTAGGTTAGGGTTTTAGACGTCTAGAACATTGACATGTGGTGCATTCTCATTGGCGTATGGATTAGGGTATAGAGTAGCTTGCTCCACAAGCTAGGTTACCCTAACCCTAGTGCGTGGTGTAAGTTAGGGTTTCTAACCCTAGCTTCTTCTACACACCACTTGGATAGCTTGTTAGGAAAGTTAGGGTTTCTTACCCTAGCTTCTTCTACACGCTGCCTAAGGTAGCTTGCTAGGGAAGCTATTAGCTCCTCTCTTCTTCTATATATAAGAGGCTTAGGAGCCTCTCTTGTAAGCTTGATTACCTTGATGAAATGTTGCTGAATTTTCTGCACATTGATCAAGTTTCTCATTGAGTTTCTTCTCCTATAGAAGCTCTCTCTTGATGGTTGGCCTAACCTCTTACAAGGCTTTCTTCACCTAATTCACCATAACCAAACACTTCTACCACATATTTTCTTTCTCAACGGTTCCTCTTACACTATCCATTACTTCCGCATCAAGCGAAGCTCCTTCCATCACCTTTGTTCGGTGCAAAATGGCTTCTACATGTTTTACATCCATTGGAGCATGTTCAAGAAGCAAAGCACCTAGGAGCCTCTCCATCATTTGGTATCAAGAGCGCAGGTCTACAAGAGATAAGTTCTTGATCTTTTTCCACTTTATTCCAGTTGTTCCTTGTTGTTTCCATCAATTTTTGCATGTCTTGAATGTTTTCCATCGATTGAAGTAGTTTTATTGAGTTTAATCAGTTCAAAGTACATCAATCTCCTTGAACCTTCCAAAAGTACATTGTTTAGGTGTTCTTGAGTGTGCCGCAAGCTATCTTTTGTGTTGTTTGAGTTTTTGTTGATTTTAATCGGTTCAAATTGTTCATTTGTGTCCTAGCTTTTGTTTTTATGATCCATAGTATATGTAAAAGTCATGTATGGTTCCAAAATGTCATAAACTCCTTAGGTTCATACTTGTAGATTAGATGTTTGTGCCAATGCTTATGCAGAAAATTATGAGACAAGAATGTGTTTGATGTATTGTGTCCTAAAGTGTGCTATTGTGTGCTTTTTACTTTGCAATTTTGAGTTCCTTAATTCACTATTAGATTATTAGTGAGTTTCTTCGAGTCATAATACTCCTATATGTCTTGTAGTTTGTTCTAAAATTCATTGAAATCCATATAGGTTTCTTGACTCTGTTCTGAAACTATTTACATCTTTGATCACTGATTTGGACGATTTATTGCCCATGGATTCTTACGTGTTTTCAAGTGAAATTTTGAGAGAGACTTTGTTAAGATGCTAAATATGTTCTGTTAAAAAGGCGCATTCCAATTCAAAATACAACAAAAGATATAAATTGAAAAAGCCGAATGCTATTGACGTTCAGATTTCTGACGAAAAGTGTAATTGTGCCTCTGTGATTGAATTACTGCATCTAATCCAGTGACTTTTAATTCCTTAAAGTTGGAGTGATAATAGTTTGAGATGTTAGGAATGTATGGTAAAAATTTGGTGACCTAATTCTAAGTAATCGGACCGTGACAAATTTTGCAAACACTACTGTCAGATAACTATTGAAACTGGAAAAAACTGCTTTACTATGCTTAAAATTGCTCACTGTGTTGAATTTATTGCTAGTGCGATACTGGTCCTGAATTTCTGAAATTTGGAGTGGGTGATCTTTATTGTGTTGTGAGTTTGTGGTTAGAATTTCAAGACAAAAGAAGAACTCTACCGATTACCATAAATCACACACATATTGTTGCCATAAGTGAATTCTAGTCTTTATTTTTCTATTTCTTAATCTATTGTAGAGCCATTTGTAGATCATCTTTTTTGAGTGCTGCAATTCCGTTTTTAAGCCTTAATTTTCTTGTTTGTCATTTCTAATTACATTCCTTTGAGTTTCTCATTCTATAATCTCTTGAGTTGTGTTATTCAAATTAGCCTTTATTGCTTTATATTTTTTTGACCTCATGGCGAATCAGTACCTTGATGAAACACTTGAGTTGAGTTGGAACCAACACACCAAGAGCTGAATTTCCAAGCAATATTGGAGGATGAATCACAATGGGAGATGCAGTCATGCTGTAGAAAAGTTTCATTGACCAAAGTACACCAAAAAGTAGTGATACACTAGTGAGGCAAACTTACAAACACAAGGAGTGCATAGTTTAGGAATTTTAATTTTCAGTAACATTTTCATTGTATTCAATTGAGTTGTAATTGCAAAACTCTTTATCATTAGTGGAATAGTTCAAAATTTTTAGACAGTGAAGTGTGTCTAAAGTCCTTGGTGCCAAAGAACATCACCTTAGGATTCGTCTAGATTTAAGTTTTCAAGCATTATTCTTACTTTATTTTGATTTTTTCAATTGAGTAGTCCGACTAGTTTTATTTTCATTGAGTCGCCTTCGTTTGTGACTTAGTGGTCTGATTGTAAGAATGATTGGAAAGGTACATTAAGCCAGGCTCTGGCAAGAAAAGTCTTGGTACTTAAGCCGTCCTAGTGCACTTTCCTGGGAGACCCTCTAGTGTGCTAGACTAGTTTGTCTTATCTTGAGAGCACTTCTTCACAAAATTTAAGATGTCTCGACATTCTCATCACCATAGTGGCAATGAGTCTCATGACAATACATCAGATCTACAAAAAATTTTGAAAGAAATTCGGATTATGAAAATAAATATTGATGTACAATTTGCCATTATGGTAGAGGAGATGAAAACCTTAAAGAAGAAGGATCATAAGTATAAATCAAAAACTAGCTCATCAAAAAAATACTATTATGATAGTGAGGATGACAAACCAGAGTAGGATAGCATGAGAGCAGCCGAACACTATCAGCCTAACCCTTATCACCACCACAAGAAAGAAAGAAGGCCCAAATAAGCTGGAGTAGATCTTCGCCATTTCCATGGCACTAATGACATTGATACATTTTTAGATGGGGAGATGAAAGTGGAACAATTATTTGAATGCTATAATGTGAGTGAAGAGAGAAAAGTTCCCCTAGCTACTCTTAGTTTCCAAAGACATGCCTTACATTGGTGGACTGCCTTAGTGAGGGATAGGATTCTTCATCATGAATAAGCCATAGCCTATTGGAATGACCTTAATAGTGCCCTTAGAAGAAGACATATTCCCTCATATTACCATAGAGAACTCATGGACAAACTTCATAGGCTTAATCAGAAAAACATGAGTATTGAAGAGTATAGGCAGAAAATGGAATTGTATATGATGAAGGCGGGAATTAGAGAATATGAAAATGTAATTGTGACTAGATTTTTAAGTGGATTGAGTCTAGAAATAAGAGATAAAGTAGAACTTCTCCCTTATAGGGATTTTCATGACTTAGTGCAAATTTGTATAAAGGTTGAACAACAAGTTTTGAGAAAAGGCACAAGTTGAAGTTCCTACTCTAACTCTTATCCCAAGACTGATTATAAGAGTGAGGGAAAATCCTTAAAAGAAAAACCAAGAGAGAATCTCCCTAAAGCTATAGTTCAAGAAAATGTAAAAAGAAAAGAAGAACCCACATCCTCTAGCCGAACTAGTGACATCAAGTGTTTCAAGTGTTTGGGTTGGGGTTATATAAAAGCTGAATGTCCATCTATGAGAACCATTTTGTTGAGAGGCTAAGACCTATATAGCAATAAGGAAGAGAAGAATGTTGAGAGCACTAGTGAGGAGACTGATAATGAGGAGGGAGAGGATGCATTTGCTCATGAGGGAGAGCTATTGATGGTTAGATGTTCCCTTCAGAGCTAACCTAGTCCACAACCCGAGTCACAACGAGAGAACATCTTCCACACAAGATGCAAAATTTCTGAAAATATATGTTCTCTCATCATTGACAACAATTTGTGTTGTAATTTTTATAGTGCTAGGATGATTGATAAATTAAAACTTGAGTTAAGACCCCACCCTAAACCTTATAAATTACATTGGATTAATAATGGGGGGCGGGCGACATTAATGTCAAAAACCAAGTAAAGGTCAAGTTTTTTGTGGGGTACTATATTGATGAAGTTTTGTGTGATGTAGTTCCCATGGAAGCTTGTCATGTTTTATTGGGAAGACCATGACAATTTGATAAACAAACTATTCATGATGGTCTTACCAACAAAATTACCTTAACTCATAAACATAAAAGGTTTGTACTTCATCCTTTAACTCCTACTCAGGTGTTGGAGGATCAAGTCCAAATGAAAAAGAAATTAGATAGTTAAAAGAAAAACAAAGTTCAAAAATCTCAAAACCTAAACATTAAAAATGAATCTAAGGTGTAGGAGCTAGGTGTTCCTTCCCACAAGGTCACTCAAAAGGAGTCTCTATTAACTAAAATTTTTATCTCCTTATTAAGCAACCTCCATACCTCTTGTTGTGTAAAGGAACACTCATGTGTGCACAGTCTGATAAAGCTGAATCTAAGGTTCTGTCTCCACAAATTGAAAAAGTTTTGAAAGAATTTGGTGATGTATTTCCTAGTGATGGTCCTACGGGATTGCCACCTTTTCGGGGAATAGAATATCAAATTGATTTTGTTCTAGGTGCTAGTCTGCCAAACAGACCCGCATATAGAACAAATACAGAGGAAACCAAGGAGATAGAATCCCAGGTTCAAGAGTTATTAGACAAGGTTTGGGTTCAAAAGAGTCTTAGCCCGTGCGTCATGCCAATTTTGTTAGTGCCCATAAAGGATGGTAAATGGAGAATATGTTGTGACTGTCGCGTAGTTAACAACATCACTATTAAATATAGGCACCCAATTCCTAGGCTTGATGATATTCTTGATGAATTGCATGGGTCCACTGTGTTTTCTAAAATTGATCTAAAAAGCGGATATCACCAAATTAGAATCAAAGAGGGTGATGAGTGGAAAATCGCTTTTACGACCAAATTTGGACTATACGAGTGGTTAGTAATGCCTTTTGGACTCACTAATGCACCTAACACTTTTATGAGGCTAATGAATCATGTTCTTAGGGATTGCTTAGGAAAAATTGTAGTAATTTATTTTGATGACATTCTTGTGTATAACACTAGTGTAGAGTCTCATCTTCACCATCTTAGGGAAGTTTTGTTAGTCCTTAGGAAAAATCAACTCTTTGCCAATGTAGATAAATGTACCTTCTGTGTAGATAGTGTTTTCTTCTTAGCTTTCATTGTTAATAAAGATGGGGTCCATGTGGACCCCTCAAGAATAAAAGCCATCCAAGAGTGGCCTACCCCAAAGAATGTAGGAGAAGTAAGGAGTTTTCATGGATTGACAAGCTTTTATAGAAGATTTGTGCCTAACTTCTCTAATCTAGCTTCGTCTTTCAATGAGTTGGTGAAGAATGATGTTAAATTCTATTGGGCGAAAAACAAGAAAATGCATTCCAAAGGATAAAGTTCTTACTTACTAATGCACCCATTCTAGCTCTACTTGATTTCTCTAAACCTTTTGAGTTAGAGTGTGATGCATCGAGAGTAGGTATAGGTGTTGTGTTACTTCAGGGTGGTCACCCCATTGCATATTTTAGTGAAAAACTTCATGGTGCCACTCTTAATTATCCCACCTATGATAAAGAATTTTATGCTTTGGTGAGAGCCCTTCAGACTTGGGAACATTACCTTGTGTCCCAAGAGTTTATTATTCATATTGATCATGACTCACTTAGTATTTGAAGGGTCAACATAAGTTAAATAAAAGACATGCTATGTGGATGGAATTTCTAGAACAATTTCAGTATGTAATTAAATACAAGAAGGGCAAAACTCACATTGTGGTTGATGCATTGTCTAGAAGACATGTATTGATTTCTAAACTTGGTGCCCAAATTCTTGGATTTGATAACATAATTGAATTATATAAACAAGATCCTGAATTTTCATCCATCTTTACTAAATGTCAACAAAACCTCATGGAGGTAACTATGTAAACCAAGGGTATCTCTTTAAAGAAGGAAAATTGTGTATACCCCTTGGTTCACATAGGAAACTCCTTGTAAAAGAGTCACATGAGGGGGGTCTTATGGGTCACTTTGGAGTAGAGAAGACCTTGTGCATACTAAGAGAAAAATTCTTTTGGCCCCACATGAGACGAGATATACAGAGGTAGTAATGAAGATGAGGTAGACGAGCCAGATCTGAGGTCAGATCCTCTTCAAGAGGGAAGGGATGATGGAAGAAGGCTCAGGCAAGGTCCAGTCACCAGAGCTATGCTCAGACATCTTGAAGCCAATAAAGAGTCAAAGGCACCTGTGTAAATCAAAATGCTGATTATTCTGAGATTTGATGGTCATTGTAAAAATTAGAATAGGGAAATTTGATTTTTGTAAATAACCGTAGGTGCCTTAGGGTTTATAGAACGTGCCTAGGTTAGGGTTTTAGGCGCCTAGAACATTGACATGTGGCGTATTCTCATTGGTGTATGGATAAGGGTATGGAGTAGCTTGCTCCACACGCTAGGTTACCCTAACCCTAGTGTGTGGTGTAAGTTAGGGTTTCTAACCCTAGCTTCTTCTACACACCACTTGGATAGCTTGTTAGGAAAGTTAGGGTTTCAAACCCTAGCTTCTTATACACGCTACCTAAGGTAGCATGCTAGGGAAGCTATTAGCTCCTCTCTTCTTTTATAAATAAGAGGCTTAGGAGCCTCTCTTGTAAGCTTGATTACCTAAATGAAATGTTGCTGAAGTTTTTGCACATTGATCAAGTTTCTCATTGAGTTGCTTTTCCTAGAAGCTAGAAGCTCTCTCTTGAATGTTGGTCTAACCTCCTCCAAGGGTTTCTTCACCTAATTCACCATAACCACAACACTTCTACCACACGTTTTCTTTCTCCACGGTTCCTCTTCCACTATCCATTGCTTCTGCATTAAGAAAAGCTCCTTCCATCACCTTTGAACGGTGCAAAACGACTTCTACATGTTCTACATCCATTGGAGCGTGTTTAAAAAGCTAAAGCACCTAGGAGCCTCTCCATCAATGAGTCCCTTAGATATTTGAAAGGTCAGCATAAGTTAAATAAAAGACATGCAAAGTGGATGAAATTTTTGGAACAATTTCAGTGTGTAATTAAATACAAGAAGCGCAAAACAAATATTGTGGTCGATGCATTGTCTTGTAGACATGTATTGTTTTCTAAATTAGGAGCCCAAATTCTTGGATTTGAAAATTCTATATGGGGAAGATGTTCATCCCCCGACTTTTTATTTTCCTTAATGAAAACCTGTAAAAGAGTAGACCGAGATTTGTTTACTACTTTAGTTTGTACATCAGTCTGTGGATGAAATGTAGTAGAAAACAAAAGTGTTGATTGAATACGCCCCAACCACATTAGTGAAAAAATAAAGAGGACAAAGAGCCAAAGGATGAATGAAGAGCTCTCAAGAAGAATGGGCCCATATGAGCCTATCTGGGCTTCCAACTAGCTGTTGGGGCCCAAATGCAACCATAAAGAGACTACTTTAGAGAAAATTGAGCATCAAGGAGAAGTCCTCTAAATTGTATAAATTGTTTAGAATAATTTGGAATAATTTGGGCCTTTTATTTGAGCCAAGTAGAATAGCTTTGGGCCTTTTATTTTGGGTAATATAGTGTAAGATGTTGACTTTGAAGCCATAAACAATTTTAGCGGTCCAAGTTAGCATATGGGAGAAGGTCTCTTCTTGTGCCACTTGTCATCATCTTGTGAAAGCTTTGAGGTGCAAGCCAAGGTTGAGAAGTTTCTCATAGAAGCTAGGGTTAGAAGCTTTTCATAGAAGATATGGTTTGAGAGCTTGCTCTAAAACCTGGAGTGGGAATGCACTCTATAAATAAGAGTGCATAGTGTTGTAAATTTGAAGCTTGATCATAACTAGTGTTATGTTGTGAAAAATTTCTAGCACATTAGGTTCTTGAGCTTCATTTTTGGTAGCTTCTCTTAGAAGTCTAGCTTAGAAATTCCAATTGAAAGTTGGCTTAACCTCTATCAAACTCCTTGTTCCACTAATTCACTAAACCACAACATGACATTGCTTCCATTTCTATTAAGTTTATGTTGTCTTGAATCACTCAATTTTTGTCAACACTACATTACGTTGTTCCAGCCGCTATTTTCTCTATTTTCCATGGTTAAATTTGTTTGAAAATAGAGGCATACAACAAGGATTCCATCATATAGATCCTAGCCTTGCCCACAAGATTTTCCAAAAATGGCTAAGGAACTTAACATCTTTGTCTGACACGATGGTGCGGGGTAAACCATGTAACCTAACAATTTCTTTGAAAAATAGTTGTGAGATGTTGCTAGCATTATCCATTTTATGGCATGGAATGAAATGGAACATCTTACTAAATTGGTCCACCACCACAAAAATGGAGTCATTACCCCTTTGTGTTCGAGAAAGCCCTTGAATAAAATCCGTCCTAACATCTTCCCGAGGGGCTTGGGCTATAGGTAAGGCGATGTAGAGTCCATGAGGCATCAATTTAGACTTAGCTTGGAGACAAACTAAACATTTACTACCATACCTTTGGACATCAACTCTCATGTAAGGCCAATAAAATTTATCTGTTAAAATGGTTAGGGTTCTATGCACACCAAAATGACCCATGAGTCCCCCTTCATGACTTTCTTGCACAAGAAACTTTCTGATAGATCCTTGTTGTGCACAAAGTTTTTCTTTATTAGAAAAGATACCCTTCAGGAAAATAGAATCCGTCACAAGGTTTCTTAAGTCAAGATGTAAAAATGGATGAAAAATAATTATCATGTTCATAAAATTCCTTTAAGTTGCCACAACCACGAATTTGAACACCAAGAGAAATTAGTAGAGTATGTCATCTAGACAAAGCATCCCCAACTATATTACTCATTCTAGATTTATGTTTGATAACATAAGGAAATTTCTCCAAATACTCAACCCAGTTTCATGTATGTTATTTAATTTACCCGCCCTCTTATGTATTTTAATGACTCGTGATCAGTATGAATGACAAATTCCTTAGTCACTAAATAATGTTCCCAGATCTTGAGAGTACGGATGAGAGCATAGAGCTCTTTTTCGTAGGTGGGATAATTCAAGGCGGCTCACTTTAATTTTTCACTTAAATATGCCATAGGGTGACCCCCTTGGAGTAACACAACACCTATGCCAACCCTAGAGGCATCACATTCTTGTTCAAAAAGGTTCTAACAAAATCAGGAAGAACTATAACATGTCCTTCTTAATAAGTTCGTTAAAAGGAGATGTTATCCTAGAAAAATCTTGAACAAATTGTAGATAAAAAATGGCTAGGCCATGAAAGATCCTGACTTTTCTCCTACGGTCATAGGGGTGGGCCAACATGAACCCCATTTTGCCGAACCATGAAGCCCAAAATTATAACATTTTTCTTTACAAAGTGCATTTTTCTATATTGGCGAAAAGATGATTTTTCCTAAGATTATATAAGACTTGTCTAATATGACCAAGATGGTCATTCAAACTCTAACTATAGATTTAAATATGATCAAAATAAACAACAACAAAGTGTTCTATGCAATCCCTAAGTATATGTTTCATTAATCTCATAAAAGTGTTAGGAGCATTGGTCAAGCCAAATAGTGTAACTAACCACTCATATAATTCAAAAATGGTCTTAAAAACAATCTTTCATTCTTCTCTTTCTTTAATTCTAATATGATGATAACAACTTTTAAGATCAATTTTAGAAAATATGTTTGCCCATGCAATATATCTAGCATACTATATAACATATGTTGGCCTGACAATCAATACACATTATCCCAGACCCGTCTTTCTTAGGGACCAACAACATGGGAACTACACAAGAACTGAGACTCTTCTGAACTCAACCCCTCTTCAATAGTTCATCAACTTGCTTCTCAATTTCCTTGATTTCCTCAGGTTTTGTTCTATAAGCAAGCCTATTGGGTAGACTAGTTCCAGGAACTAGATCAATTTGATGCTTTATTCCCCTTAGAGGCGGCAAACCACTTCGAACCTCTCTAGAAAATATATCATCAAACTCTTTCAAAATAATCTTAACCCCGTTAGGCAGAGACTCAAGTTCACTACCGGTCACAGTAAGTGCCTCTTTGCAGTAAAGAATAAAGGGAGGTCGTTCCTGTAGAAGAGCTTTTATTTTATTTTGAATCATAAAAGATATTTTGGGAACAACAATATTGGAGGAGACACAGGGAACACAAAACTAAAAATGCTCAAAAGAATAAGGCACACAAAAGATTATACAACTAATGTGATAATTTGGACAAGAAAAAGCATGAAAAAGATTGAAAAAAAAAAAAACTCAAAGAAGGATGAGATTTTGTTATTTTTACACTTGAACTTATGTAAAATCTTGAAATGAAAGACAACTAAGAATCACAAAATTTCAGAAAAGAAACACCTTACAAGTGCTAGAACACAATTTTGCCAATCTCTAAGGAAGCCTATATGAAAATTGATTCAAGAAAATTAGGGTCAACTGCACATTAAAAATCATTTCTCAAACACTTAGTGTGCTAAATTATTTATAATTTTTCTTTTGATTCTTTTCACTTTTCTTTGATTTTTGAAAACCAATATGGTTCATTCATTCACTATAGCAACCCTATCTAAAACAATTATGATAAATCAATTTCACAAGACAACCACAAATGAGAGAAACACACACTTCAATCCTAATGTTTATGGGTTTTCAATTTTCTAAACCATGTTTCTTCTTAAATGAACTCTCAAAACAAAATTAAACACTTTTAAACTCCAAAAAAATCAAGAATAAAATGAGAAATCAAGGAATGAACACGGTTATAGGACACAAAATTAACCAAGCATCAACATTATACCCATTTCCTAGAGAGAGAAAACATTTTCAACAAAACCCAATGAAGAAGATGGATACAATGGCTTGATTAATGCATGAAACTTCAAAAAAAAAAAAACACAAGAACATGATGTATACTAACCTAAAATAGTTATGCAATCAAGAAAACTCAGTGAGCAAAACGAATTACCGAATTACCTTACACCATAGATGGTTTTCAAACCTATTTTTCAAGAAAACCTCCATTGATGGTGATGGACATCTCCATCGATTTGGTTTATCCTTTGGGTCTTGATACCACTTGATATGGCTTCTTGGGAGTGTTTAGGATCTAGATCAACCTCTTAGAAGATGAAGAACAAAACTCAACAATGAAAGGAATGATGTTGGTGCAACAATGGAAGGCATTGGTTAGTATATGGTGCGCAAATGTAAAAAAACAATAGCACATGTAACTATCAATGTAAAATAAAAATGGAATAAAGAAGAACACGCCATCTATATAATGAATCCCATAAATAGTGCACAAGAGCCATATATACATCTCCATGGATTCATATATAAAGTAATCTTCTAGTCAAGATAATTTTAAATATACATAAAGTACAATATAAAAAGTAATTACTTTTAAGTAATTTAACTAGTTTAATAAAATTCAATAATTTTAATTTTTAATTTTTTTTTATCCAAATAACATATTTTGTTAAAATATTTTAAATTTTATAGAAAAATAAATTATCTTCTTAAAATTTCCCTCAATTTCGTTAGATTTTTTTTTATCATAGTGGTAATCATTTTAATGTATCAATAATATTATATACGAGGATGTGATATTTGAATAACATTTACGTACAATAGAAAGAGAGAATGAATATACAAAACTTGTTAAACTTTCATGTGAAACTAATCATGTGAAAATGTTTTAATATAAAATTGTAAACATTTAGAAGAAAATCTACTTGACCAGAATACATAAAGTATATACTTGTTATATAGTATATCACTACGCTATTTTCTGGTATTAAACTTCTCTTTTATCCATCAATCCCCAAGTTGACACAAATCAAAATTTGGTAAAGTTAGAAAATGATGCGTTGACATCGCTGGGAAAGTTACTCCCATTTGACACTCTGATGTAGCAATGATGTGGAAAAATAAATTATTTTTTTAATAATATAGGATCTACTAGCAGTATTAATTGAAAATTTTGAAAATAGTGTATTCCATTTCCTGCTTCTCTTTCATTTTCATTTAGCCTCTTCCGTTCCTCTTTCTCACATTTCCCTCAAAGGAATTTTCTTGAAGGAGAGATAACGGAGAACAAGCTTCTGAATGAAACCCACCATATTGATGGAGTTCTTTGTTATTTCAAGCGGTTGGAGGAGGAAGAGCTAGCTTTTTACTATTCCAAGGTGTAATGTTCATCCTGTGTCATACAAGGTAAGGATTAAGGTTTTCAAAAGCAAACAACATAAGAAGTGTATTTTTTGCTCTTGATATGAAACATGAACATGTATGTATACCAAAGTCCTCCTCCCGGAATCACTTAGGTTTACGTTGCTAGCTTTTATATCTACTACATGTATGTAAAAGTCCTCGTACTAAACCACTTGGGTCAACAAAAAAATCCCTTGGTGGGTTTTAGGTTGTTGGTTTCCATCTTTGTTTCATGTATGTCAATGTCCTACTCATTGAACCACTTATGTTAGCATAAAAATCATTTCTTTGCGGGTTTTAGGTTGTTGGGTTCCATCTCTGCTACATGTATGCTAATGTCCTCCACACTGAACCACTTAGGTCATCATAAAAATCACTTCTTCGTGGGTTTTAGGTTGTTGGATTTCATCTCTGCTACATGTATGTCAATGTTCTCCTCACTGAACCACTTAGATCAGCATAAAAATCACTTCTTTGTGGGTTTTAGGTTGTTGCGTTCCATCTTTGCTACATGTATGTCAATGTCCTCCTCACTGGACCACTTAAGTCAGCATAAAAATCAGTTGTGGGTTTTAGGTTGTTGGACTCTATCTCTGCTACATGTATGCCAATGTCCTCCTTGCTTAATCACTTAGGTCATCATAAAAATCACTTCTTGGTAAGTTTCAATCCTTGTTGTTTTTGTGGTTTGTATAGGTGTTACATGAATGTATGCAAAAGTCCTGGTCCTTGAACCACTTAGGTCAACACAAAAAACTCTTCTTGGTGGGTTTTAGGTTGGTGGTTTTTATATCTACTACATGTATATATGCCAAAGTCCTCCTCATTGAACCACTTAGGTCAACACATAAAACCTTCTCTTGGTGGGTTTCACAGTTTGGTGGTTTCCATATCTGCTACCTATATGTATGTCAAAGTCCTCCTAAATGAACCACTTAGGTCAAGACATACAACCTCTTCTTGGTGGGTTTCATACCTTGCTTCTTTCATCTCTACTACATGTATGTCAAAGTCATCCTCACTGAACCACTTACGTCACAACATAAAACCTCTTCTGGACGGGTTTTACAACTTGCTTGTTTTCATTATGCTACATGTATGCAAAAGTCCATCTCACTGAACCACTTAGATATCTTCCAAAGTCCTCCTCACAGGAACCTTCAACATCCAATTGCAACTATTTAGTTTGTTCATTCTATTTCATATATATGACTAGCGAGATAATTTGTTTGTTGACATGTGTTAAAATTGATGTGCTTTAGCAACATAACAATGACAACTGGTGAAAGTTCTGGATCAAAGGTATTTGTCCTAATGTTAATATTAACTATTTATAATTTTTATGACATGTTCAATTTTGTGGTCATTATTGGTTATTTATTTGTTATTGTATGTAGGTCTATGTGTGACACTGTTGTAGGACAACATATCTGGCAATTGTTAATACAATGCTCACAGAAGAATATAAGGCTTGTATTGGCAAAACTCCGTTTGCATGGTTCATGGGCTATGGAGGCAAAGTGAAAATCAGCAGGACAGTACTGTAGGAGTTATGTATCTGATGGGTTGAAGGGAGGGGAGGTTTTTTTTATAAGGTCTAAGTTTTTTTCTGTTAGCACCAAGAGTTGCTAGAGGATTTGATGAAACCAATAAGAAGATGGAGTGTAAAGGATCAAGGGAAGCAATGAGTATTGCAAGAAGACTCATGAAGTTTGATGGTGTTTTTGGTCCTAGACTTAGGTGTTGTGTGTGTGTGGGTCTTGCTCTTTGCTTCAAAATCATAAGTTGCATGTTTCATAATTCAAAGTAAGCTCCAAAATTAGCTTTGCTTAATCAAATGAATAAAATGTTTTAAAAAAGGTTAATTTAGATTTTGAAATACTAATTCAGTAAGGAATTCAGTAAACTGTTTTCAGAATCTGAACTTGATAAATTTTCCCTAATAAGTCACAAAAATTTAATCGAATGAACGATTAAAGCAATCGATTGAGATTTTAACAGACTTTATGATCATTTTTCTTATATAAAGGACAAGCACGTGATTTCAAGGTAACTAAGTCATCTTGAGCAAATACTTGTGAAATTTTCAAGAGAGAAAAAGCGCGAACACCCTTGTGATCATTTGGCAATCAATTTTTTATCAATAATGTTGATCTTGGAGCTTTACTATTGAGTTGAATTTGTGAAATTGTGATCTTGATCGAGAGCTAAGTGTTTTACTCTGATCTTAATACATTTTGTAATATGTTGAGTAGAATCACTGTTGTATTTGTTTTATTCATGAGTAATTTTTGTACTATGATTGTGGTGTTACAATTTACATAGGGTGTTTAATTGTAACTGGTGTAGTGCAAAGTGTTCTGTATTAGTGAGACACCTGTTGTAGGGTTTAGTAGGTTGTTTGCTACTGGGAGTAGTGGTAGCTTGCAGGTTGCAAGTGTTGTGGATTGTATAAAACTAATCTTGGTGATCCTTTTTAGTGGAACTCTTTGCTAGTTGGCAAAGGACTAGACGTAGCCCTTGAGGAAGGTGAACCAGTATAAATCTTTGTGTTCTTGATTTTCTTTCTCTCTTCTTGAACACTTATCATTTTTGTTCTTGATCGTTCAATTGATTGTCTGTCGCGCGTAATGGATTGTTCATTGAACTAGTATTATTCTTTATTTTACTAGAGTTATTATCTCATTTGTATAATTGACTGAACTTGTTCTTGATTCTATTTGAGTGTTTTCTATTATCTGATATCACGGTTTAATAGATTGAACTTCTGGAAATTTGTTTTCTTGAATCAATTGTTATTTCTTGTTTGATTTTTATCTGAATTGTATTACTGTGCGATTGATTTGAGTTTACTGTGAATCCTGATCATCTAATTGTTTTTGTGTTATTCTGAAATAATTTTTTATAATCAACAAATTGCTTATGCTTCTATTTCTGGTATTTCTTGGTAATTGACTGAATTAATTCAAACACAATTTCCAGTAAATTGGTTCTAGCAGAGAATTGTCATTAGTGTACTATTTGACTGAGTTTATTGTATTCAGTTTATTACTTTTGTGTTTCCAGTAAACTAATTGGTGTTGTTTACAGTTTAGTTAAATATTTCAATTGATTGACTCTGATCTGAAACTGATTGATCTTTACTTTGAACTTCTTAATATCATTTTTTAGTAGTTTTAATAAAGAACTTTCATTCAATCTTTAATACTTTCCATTGTTTGTGAAAATTTTTTGAAAGTTCAATTCACCCCCCCCCCCCC
>Ga0209700_100431_pt1 | contig 77115 bp, 40 predicted proteins | sample SiratroredBW_FD_187528 | JGI IMG/M metagenome (GOLD analysis project Ga0209700, IMG submission 187528) | Root nodule microbial communities of legume samples collected from California, USA - Siratro red BW (SPAdes) (version 2) | ecosystem: Host-associated > Plants > Roots > Nodule | place: USA... | reverse complement strand
CCCCCCCCCCCCCTCTTGAACTTAGGCCAAACACTTATTTTAACACTCATGAATAGTTAGGTAAAGGCTTGTGAATTTCAAGTTAAAGTCATCACCAAAACATAGGTCTTGGTGCTTCATTCATTCTCGTATAACCGATGCAATCAAGATCTTTAACTTCAAAGACAACTTTGTGGAAGGAGTGCAATGCAGGTTTAAGACTATGATGTAGAGGTTGAAGTCTATAGTGTAGTTGCTTCATAGTTCAAGCAAGATATAACTTTGTTTGTAGACTTTAAAAGCATCCTCATGTAAGCATGTTGTTCACGTTGATGTTTTTGTTTTTTAATTTGTTTGGTTGTCACGTTCATTGCCTACTTGGCTTGTAATACCTATGCTTGCCTAAACTTGTTACTGCATGCAACCATGGACATTGAATAATTAAAACATGACATTTTCTACATGATTTTTTTTAAAGCAGTTTTATGTTTGTTTTTAAATTTTCTTTGAAGTTCTATACTACACCGTGTATACTTTTAGTTAATACATGTGCTCTCTATGCAGGTTGTAGGTTGAGAATATTGATCATCTATTTTTAATTGTTTTGTTATTTTCTTTATTTGAACTTGGATTCAAAATATTTTTCCCTTCTTACAAACTCATTTTCTGTTTGGCTATATTACTTTGATTAAAGCTCCTTGTAGTCCTATTATTCATCTGGTTAAACTTTTGGTCGTTACCTTTTCTTTATGGATGATTTGAACGATAAAAAATTTTACCAAATTACTTGAATAGGTTGTTAGCATGGAAATTGCTTTACATGTTATTAAGGATTAAATCTGAACCTTTGGTTTTTTAGAGAGCATATGGCTTACCATGTTTTAAATTTTTCTATTTTGAAACAGTTTGGCATTGACACTAGAACCTTAAAGATTCTGTCTCCTGCTTGGGTATTCAACATGTATTTTATACCGAAGTTATGTGTGTCATTTTTGCTATTGAATATGCTCAATAGAAGAGATTTATAAAGTTTAATTTAGAGTGTAACTTTTCTTTGTTGTGTCTAACTTTTGGTTCTGCTCATATAATTTTTTTGACTCTTAAAAGTAGATGACATAAGTGTTTGCAAATTTATGTTATTGTGAATTTTAAGTGACTCATGTTTTTAGGAAGAATAACAATTGTGCTAATAATTGATTAAATTAGGTATGAGAAATAGAAGTTTGTCTAATATTTTATTTTACCTGATTGTATTTTGTTGATAATAAGTTTTATCTCCCTTTGTTTCAGTCACTACAAGAAAGAAGCTATTTAGAGACCAATATTTAGCTACCAAATAAAATAGTTGCTAATTGTGACCAAAAATAGTCACCAAATTAAATTTTGGTTGCTAAATAACTACAAAAGAGAAATAATAATTAAATTTAGTGACCAATTAAGTCAAAAATTGGTATCTAACATTAGATAACAAGGTTTTAGTGACGTATGTCATTAGATTCTAAATTGATATCAAATTAAGTTAGAGACTAATTTAGAATCTAATGACATAGGTCACTAAAATCTTAGTAGTTAATGTTAGAGACCAATTATTTTTCTTAATTGATCATTAAATTCAATCATTACTTTTATTTTGTAGTTATTTAGCAACCAAAATTTAATTTGATGACTATTTTGGTTATAATTAACAACCATTTCATTTGATAGCTAAAAGTTGATCTCTAATCAATTTTTTTTTAGTGATTGTAAAATAATTATTTTTGTTAATAAGTTTAGTATGTCTTCTATATTTTGTTATTTATTATTTTTCTAATAATAAACTTTTATTAATATAGAAGTAGATTTTAAAGTGTTAAGGTAGATTAGATGTGACAATATATGAAATATAAAAATTGACCGTGGTAACTAATTTTAGTCTTTTATTAAAAGAACCTCCTGAAAAAAAAAAAAAAACAGGTTATTATGATTAATGTGAATTATATTTTATTAATCCTAAAAAGTTGGAAGAAGAGTAACTCAAAAAGTTTTTTTTCTTCTTAAAAAAGCAATCGACCTGGACTAATAGCCAAAATTAACATTTTATTTAACATGTATGGGATATTGATTGTTGAATAAATTATAGATGGATGACTTCATTTTTTCCAGCCAGTACACCATTGTCCTTTGTTTTGGATATGGAAATCTACAGTTGTTAATTTTCGTAGAAATTGCCCACAACTTTTCATCGGATAAATTATGAATGATGATCCTATTATTGGAAATATAGATTGGGTTTGTGACCATTTTTTATAAATATATAATATTGTCAATTTAAGTAAATATAAATAATAGTTTCAATTTTATAAATTAAAAATTCATAATATATTTACTTACTTTTTTAATATTAAATAAGTTGATTTACATGAACAAAGTTAATTTATAAATTATTAAAAAAATAAAATTATGGCTTTATTTGAAAAATTTCTTTTTCAAATATGTGTTTTGTATAAGTTATTTATTAATGCATGTTACACATTAAAATTTTCTTTTAACATTTAAACTTGAAAATGTGAGTTGATTATACTTATACAAAGTATACTACGACTTCAGAAGCTCGAACTTTAAATTTTATAACTTTACTATATATTATACTTACTAAGTATAATTATATAATAATAATAATAATAATAATCATAATGAAATTACTGACTTTTTTTATTCATTAAATAGTGGCTAACAACAACAAAAAATTAGTTTATGCTATTATAATTATGCTTGCTTAAATGACTAAGTTAGTTTAATAATTATGTATATAGACATAAACGTTGTATACCTCTTCAAAGAAAACCAATAAACTCATTAAGAGCTATTTTAGTTATACATATCCAATTATTTTTTTTATTTTCTTTTTCTGAATATTATTTCTTTCACTCCAATTACAAAACCAGAAGGTACCTGCACAGAATTGCACAAGTTATCCGATAACACAAATAGACAAAAAACATTAACGTGTCATAAAAGGAACACAAAAACTTAACGTGTCTTGAAAGGAACACATGAATTTTGCATGCAAGTCATGCATGAAAAGCTGTTCAACACGTGCTACAACATTCCTTCAGGTGCTGCCACCCAACCCTTCACGAACTCGATCCTTCATATATAAACATCTCCAACACACTAAACCTTACCACACGAGTAACCTTCACTTCCCTTAGACAGTTTCATTTCTCATCATCATGGCTCACCTTCACTACCAACAATTCCCACAAACATCACTTCAGTACCAAGATGATCCACACCAGCAAACCCTCTGCACCCAGGTCATCAAGGCGGCCACGGCCTTCACTGCTGGTGGCTCCTTCCTTGTAGTTGCTGCTTTAATTATGACCGGCACTGTCATTGCTCTCACCATTGTCACTCCATTACTTGTGATTTTCAGTCCTGTGTTGGTTCCTGCACTTATCACTGTTTCCGTCCTGAGTCTAGGGTTCTTGGCCTCGGGTGGGCTTTGTGTGACGGCTATCACTGTGTTGACGTGGATCTACGGATATGTCACTGGGAAGCACCCACCTGGTGCTGATCAATTGGACAGCGCGCGTGACAAGCTCTTAAACAAGGCGCGTGACAAGGTGCGTGACAATTTCTTAAAGGCGCTTGACAAGCTCTCAAACAAGGCGCTTGACAAGCTCTCGCAAGCTCTTAAACCAGGCGCGTAACAAGCTATTAAACAAGGCGCGTGAGATCAAGGACTATGGCCAGCAACATATCAGTGGAGGACTAGTGCAGGATACTTAATGGTGAATTAATCGATGTATTTATTTATTTATTTTCTGTTTACTAGTCTATTAATCTGGGTTTTTCTCATAATAATGTCTTCTAAGAAGGATCTATTTACTTATTATATTTTTGTTAATTATGATTTGACTTCTTTGTTTAATAATTTTTTGTCTTTTATTTTCTGTATATACATACGCACACAATATATATATATATATATATATATATATATATATATATATATATATATATATATTGTTTTGATGTGTTCAATACTTTCATATTTGGTATTTGTTAGGTAGATTATATTTTAAATAGAATTGAAGTTAAGAATAATTTATGTGTACTTTTTTCTGAATATATTTTTTATATATGTGTATGTATGTATACTTTTTATGGAAAGATTTTTCATTAAGGATAAAATTGTGGAGATAAAATTAATGGATTTGTTTTGGTACTCCTAATTTATAATTTATAATTATGTAGTTCTTAAACAATTTCTTTTGATACATGTCACTTAAGACTCATTTAAAAATTTGAGAGAGGTCACGGATAATTTATATATAGCTTGAAGTGGTGTTCATTATCACTGTCTGAACAGCAGGATTTTTTCGTATTACTTAAACAGTTTATTTCTTTCACCAAAGTGGTTTCTATTATATTAATAATTTTTGCGTATTACTTAAACAGTTTATTTCTTTCACCAAAGTGGTTTCTATTATATTAATAATTTCTGCGTATTACTTAAATCAGTTTGTGTAGATATTTGTTGTTTAGATGGTTATCCTTGTTATAGAACGTGTAGTGGTACACTACTCTCCAGGAATTGGAGATACACTCACTAGTAGGGATGTGTTATGAGAAGTGGGTATATGTTTTTATACTGGATTTATTGTAGATTCTGGGTTTATTGTAGATTCTTCTTACAAAAAGAGGTCATACGTTCAGTACTTCCTGTTAATTTATTTATGATTGCCGATGCTGATAAAAAGAAGTGCCTTAATCCATCCTGTTAACTTATTTATTTTTGCTGATAAAAGAAAGTGTTTCCTATTAATTTGAAACATGTTTTCTTAATTATTTAATTATAGACAAATAAGTTCACTTTTGTATTAATGTGTCCAACAAACAAATTCTAAGAGATTCTTTTTAGATGAAAGGAGTCTTATTCTTTAGATGAAAAGAGTGTTGGGAAGGAAGATGACGAATTTAAAAAAAAAAAAAAAAAAAAAAAAAAAAAAACTTTTCATACGAGTGTTAGGAAGATGAAACCTATTATGAAGTAAAAACTTACTAGATCTAATCTAGTAAAAATTTTTTTTTTTAGCTTTTCATTAATAAGGTTGATAGCAACACAAAACGAAATTTTCTATCTAAGGTATCATGGTAGGTATCTAATTAAGGTTGATAGCATTAATAAGGTTGATAGCAACACAAAACGATCTAAGGTATCATGGTAGGTATCTAATTAAGGTTGATAGCATTAATAAGGTTGATAGCAACACAAAACGAAATTTTCTATCTAAATAGGTATCATGGTAGGTATCTAATTGATGAAACCTATTATGAAGTAAAAACTTACTAGATCTAATCTAGTAAAAATTTTTTTTTTTAGCTTTTCATTAATAAGGTTGATAGCAACACAAAACGAAATTTTCTATCTAAGGTATCATGGTAGGTATCTAATTAAGGTTGATAGCATTAATAAGGTTGATAGCAACACAAAACGATCTAAGGTATCATGGTAGGTATCTAATTAAGGTTGATAGCATTAATAAGGTTGATAGCAACACAAAACGAAATTTTCTATCTAAATAGGTATCATGGTAGGTATCTAATTAAGGTTGATAGCATTAAAAAGGTTGATAGCAACACGAACGAAATTTTCTATCTAAATAGATATCATGGTAGGTATCTAATTATCTAATTAGAGAATATTCCGATATGATTAGAGAAATGGGTATCATGGTAGGGAATATTCCGATATGTATAATAAGAGAAATGAGTATCATAGTAGGTATCTAATTCTTTATTTTTGATGATTTCTTTTTCTTCTCTTGTACGATTCATAAAAGAAAATACTTTTTTTTTTTTATAATTAAGTAAATTTTTTTTATAATTAAGTCGGTTTAATTATAGATTATAGTTTTTTTTTATAAATAATTTTTAGCTAATAAATAATATAGTTAGTAATTGTAATCAAAATAATTACTAAATTTAGTTTTAGTTTTTAAGATTTTAGTTTTAGTTTTTATGATTGATAAATAATATAGTTAGTAATTGTAATCAAAATAATTATTAAATTTAGTTTTAGTTTTTAAGATTTTAGTTTTAGTTTTTATGATTTTAATCACTTATTTTAAATTGATATTTAATTAAATTAGAAACTAACTTAAAATTAATATTTAATTAACTTAAAAACTAATTTAGAATCGAATAATAATCACTTATTTTAAATTGATATTTAATTAAATTAAAAACTAACTTAAAACTAATATTTAATTAAATTAAAAATTAATTTAGAATCGAATAATATAAGTCTTTAAACTTTAATAATTTTTTAAAACTTTAGTAATTGTTCAAAACTTTAATAATTATAATTATTCAAGTGTTCATTTTATCTTCAAACACAAGATTTCTTGTTTATGTGTAATTGTTAAGTGTTCACGTTTATCTTTAAACACAAAATTTTTTGTTTATATTTAAGTGTTTTCACTGTTCAATTATTTTCTGCTAAAAAAAAGGGACCAATAGTAAATCAAATTTGGCCTACCAGACTTGGCTTAATATGGAACTAGTCTCGAGATTTAAGATGAACTCAAAAATTTAGTGTAATCATTTAATGCTTTGATAAGATGAGATAAGAATAAGTCATTTCTTGTTTAATAACTTTGTCAAATCAACTTAGTTACGCACCTATTAAGTTCGTTCAATTAATCAAGTTTTATCTCAATCCAAACATTTATTCCTATAAGAAGTAATAAAAGTGGACCCTTAAATATTACAGAAACATTCTTTTCCCAAACACTATTTATCTTCTTCCTAACTTATGTTCTGCACCAATTTCACAGAAAACTTCAAAACACTAGTAGAAAAAACAGATTTAATCGCGGTTATACAAGGCTTATAAACGCGGTTTAGAAACCGTGGTAGATCTAACCACGATAAAAAATAATGAAGATACTAGTGCGGTTGTATAACTGCGATGAAAAGTATAACATACCACCGCGGTTGTTTGTTAACAACCGCGGTGGTAGTGCCCAATTTGATTTTGAGCAAGTTGTGCCCAATTCTCTCCTTGTCTAAGAGGTAGTGGACCAGGCTGAAGAACTCCAAGCCATTTCGACCTTCTAGCTCCACTTCTCAACTTGAGATCTGCATCCTTGAGGTTCACGTGACAAGATCGATGAAGCTGGGATTCCGACGGTTACGGAGGCAGTCAGTGAGGCTAATGTGCACCGTGGAACACCCTCGCATGGCTTAGCTTTGTTGACGGTGTGAGTAGCTCCCCATTCAAATCATAGCCCACTTGAGTAGCTCCCAAAGAATGACAAAATTTCAACAAACTCCACCAATTGCTTCATCTGAAACGCTGTCACCACTGAAAACAAAAAAGTCCAAACCAAATTGAACACTCAAGGAGCAAAACCAACAAACCAGCAAAACCCACAATCGTCACCGCACACACTCACTGTCAAAAAAAACCTTCACAAATTAAAATAAAAACAAAGCCACAGATATTCGAAACTCCGCAGAAGATAAAATGCCAACAAACCTCACAAATCGATTGGGTGAGCTGCGAAAATGGAAGGATCGGGATTGAAGTGAAGATCGTGAAGGAAAGAGTGAGGAAAGGGCGAAAAATGTGTAATGGTGGAAGAGGAAAAGGTGGAGGAGGCTTTGAAAGCGTAACCAAAAAGTGAGTGGGATCCCTAAAATAGGGGATACAAAGGCGGTTGTTAGTGGGAACCGCCTTCGTATCCTCCTGCAAAACAATTTTTAAATTATTTTGCAGGAGGATACCAGCGCGGTTGTTTCCAAAACTGCGATGGTATCCTCCCTACAAAATAATTTAAAAATTATTTACTACCTACCATAGCGGTTATTTCTAGAATCACGATGGTATCTCCTTGCAATTTTTCAATTTTAAATATTTGTGGTCTTACAATTGCGGTTCTTTCCAGAACCGCGATGATATCTCTTGGGACTTTAATACGATCGCGGTTGTTGTGTTCAACCGCGCTGGTATGGTTGCACTTAATTTCAAAAATGGCGCCACGTTGTTTTTAATTACGGGTCCATCTTAACCACGATGATATCCGCTGTGAAATGTGTTTTTTCTACTAGTGAAAGTCACGCTTCACCAATTTTTTGAACATCAAAGGTAAGGGAAAAGGAGATATATTATTTTAGCCTTCTATTTCTCAAAAATATTTTTCTAGTGAGGTACCCCAATCCTTACAATGTCTTCTTATTTTTTATCAAAATTATATTTCATGTTAATACTAGTTCTCAAGTACAATTTCTGTATTGTATTTGATTTCTGTTTTACACTCATGATCATGATGTGGTTTAATTTTTCATTTATTCTGACTATTCACTGTTGTTGTATTCCATGTTGTTTATATGATTTTACTGTGATTAATTTGGAAGTAACGTTTAAGAGTTTTTAAAGAGAAAATTTTTATATAACGAACTGTATAAGTATTCATTGCTGCTATTATCCCATGTGTTTATATGATGGTTTAAGTGTTATTCTTCCAATGTTCTTATAATCGCCGTGAAGTTTGATATATTTAAATGATTTAAAATTTTTACGTTTATTATTTTAAATACAATTCTTTAAAAATGTATGTATATCTCACTTTTCCTTCTTTGTCCACGTTGTTAATCGTAAAATAAATGATAGAGCAAAAATAATAGATCTCCCAAATATCCCACTTTCCTTCACAATAAATATCACGACCTTCTTCCTAGGGAGGACAAAATATCACGACCTTCTTCGTAGCCAATGATTGGAGGACGAATGTGATGAAGAGTTCCGTCACATTTAGGGGGCATTGCCTATATTGTCTTTACCTTTACCCAGCTTGAAGATATGCCCTTAGCTTTGGATGGGCCAGTCAATTAAAGCTAAGTAATGTAATTTTAAAATCATGTATTACTCATGTCACCCGTTCCATTCTTGTTCTCTTTTCAGTTCATGGAAAATTTGGTAACTTGAGATTTATATCAACTCCTTTACGTGATGTTACTCTACATTTTTTTAATTAATGAAATTTCATATTATTGGATATTTTATTCACAAGTCATATTCTATGCATACAATTTGTTTCTGTCAAAATTTTCAGTAACGATAGACAAATAATAAAATTCTTGATTTGAATTTTTGAATAAATAATAAAGTTTGAGATGTCACAGTTACCATGTCACTTAGATTGACACCTTTGCCTTATCTAGTGCTGGAAGACTATGGCATAATAACGACTCTCTGTTGGGGGTAGATGTAATACTATGGGAGTAGAGATTATAAGTGTAGTAATAAAGAGGGTCCATTGTATTAGAATAGGGACTAGATGAGAACGTGGAGCAAGGTGATTGGATAACTAGTAATGACTTTTGAATGATGTGGACTTTAGTGGATCTGGTTTAGCTTATTCTGTCCAAGTCACTATGAATTTGAAAAGGTCCTAAGGGAGATGCACAAAATTGAGGAGCTGCAGGGTTGTGAGGCTTACCAATAAGTAGTCATTGGTGGAGGCGTGAAGTAAATATAGCCCAGAGCACATTCTAGCTTGGTTCTTCAAATTATTATATTCAAAGGTTGATGGTGGCTCCAAAGAATGAGGGGCTCAAGCTCCAATCACGGATTACTTAAGTACCTAAAATGCATTTTCTAGAGGTTCGAGTTTGATAAAGGACCTGCAATCAAGTATAGGACAAGACTTCATTTCAACTGGGAGATTTTGGTTTCGACTTTGTGTATTTGTTTTATCTTTGTTTGGTGTCATTTTCATTTACTTCACCTAGTTCAACTCGAATGTTTCTTATCTTTGCCACCTGGTGGCTGGTTTTTTGGGGTATGGTGTGTTGTTGGTTTTTTTTTTTTTTTTTTTTTTGTTTTTTTTTTTTTTGGTTTTTTTTTTTTTTTGTTTTTTAATAAGATGGAACACTTCTTAATTGCTCCTCCCATTAATTTTAGTCTTTTATGTTAAAAAAAATATAATTAAAAATTGACTTTCTATAATTTATATTGTCAGTATTGGTATAACCATTGAACGGACTTAGTATTCCCATAACATAAACAAAACAAATTCTAGATGTATTTGTATAGAAGTACTTTTGAGATATTTAGTATTCATTTTACAACTTTCTAGAATTAGAAGTATTTTTTAGATACTTAGTATTCATCTTACAATTTTTTTGATATGGTAAACATTGTATCATATCACTTGTAGTATTCATTTTACAATTTTTTTGATTTGGTAAACACTCTATCATATCACTTGTAGGATATTACTTTGACCTCAATTTGAAGTGATATGTAGAGTGTTAATAAACTTGAAATTATCCATATTAAATCCTTTTAATACCTTTCAATATATTATTAAAATTATCCATATTAAATCTTATTAACACTTTTCAATATATTTTTGTTGGCATAGTCATAATTTTTCATTCTTATTATCACAAACAATAATTATTTTAAGAATTTGTTTTCTAAGACTCAAATCCTTCGTCGCAAAGGATTTACACTCAACTCTATTTTGAAACTTTGAATCTTACTTATGTCATGACCAACAATCAACACGTACTACAAGAAAAAATGAATTTAGCCACTAAAAATATCCAGTTACAATTAGTGATTGATATTTACAACCAAAACAATGTAGTCGTAAATTGTCACCAAAATTACGACTGAAATTTAATTTCGTCGCTAATTAATAAACAAAACACTTTAATCATCACATGTAGTGATTGAAATATATTGGTCGCTGAATAGCGACTAAATTAGTTACCGAACACAAATTTGTTTCAGTCACCAATTTGATTCCGATCGTTAAATAGAAGAGAAAAAGTTAACTATCAATTTTAGTGACAAAAATGTAGTGGTCGCATAATAGAGACCGAAGTAGTCACCAAAATATATAATTATTTTAGCGAACATGAAATCCGTCACTAAATGTTAAAAAAAATTAGTCATCGAAATTAGCAACCACAATGCGGTAGCTAAATGACGATTGGAGTAGTGATCGAATGTTATCGAATTTAGCCACCGATTTGTCGTGATCGCTAATAATGACCAAAATAGTTATTAATTTTTGCAGTCGCATGATTATTTGGAATACTACTTATATTAATTAAAGTAAAGTAACATTAATAACAATAATAATATGGAAGCTATAAAACTTTATTCAATGTCACAAATTTTAGCGTTGTTTACTTCTTTTAGACTTATCATTACCTATGTATACTTGAGGTTCAAATATTATTGAATTGTATAGTCTCACATTTTGTTGGTCAAAGAAATGAATTTTTCTTTCCGTTAATCCTTTTAGACTCATAAACCGACTAAAGCCTAAAAGGTTTATGTATGATACAACTGTATATTTTCCTAGTAAATAAATGAGCTTTTTCTTTCCGTAAATCTGAATCGTCATCCTGCTTATGCCTACCTAAGCATCATAAACTAGTATATGGTATTACTTAACATGATGTTAGTACAAATCTTATTCACTTTTAAACTACATACAATCCAAATCTTATCACTTTTCATTAGAAATTTTTTCACATAAACATAATGATTAGAAGAGTTTTTATCCTACTTGCCTTAGTTTTGCTAGAGTCCTTAGAAACTTCCTCAATTTGCAAATTAGATTTTATTTACCTTTGCCTTTGAAATTTTCATGTTGTTACATATAGATCTCTTTCTCCAAGTTACTATGAAGAAAGGTTGTTTTCACATCAATTTGGTCAACTTCTAAATTTAAACTTGTTGTTAAGATAAGTACAACTTTGATCAATTTAACCATAGGTGAAAATATCTCTTCAAAATCAATTCCTTTCTTCTGACTAAAGCACTTCACAACCAACCTTCTCATGTCTTGGTTGTGAGTTATTCTCCTCTAATTTCAATTTTAACATCCATTTATTTGTTAGTGCTCTCTTGCCCTAAGGCAACTTTCCCAATTTAAAGATATAGTTTCTTATGTTAGGATTTCATATCCACTTGCATGATATTGTACTTTTTGTTTTTCTTTACATACGACATAACTTCTTCATAGCTTTTGAGCTCTCCTCCATCAGTTAGTGAAATAAGCTCATAAAGGGAATATTTCTTTACATACGACACAACTTCTTCATAGCTTTTTGTTTTTCTTTACATACGACATAACTTCTTCATTGTTGATGGTGTTGTGGCTAGTTGCGCTCTTGTCTGCCCTCATGTCTTCCTTGTGGACTTGATCGAGATTCATAGGTTCAGCTGGAATGGGTTGACAAAATCCAAACTGACGCATCACCCAACTAGCCTGATGGAATTCCACAGTCGCGAAACAAATTAATGGCACTACTGCACGACTAACTAGAGATACATCATCAATTAGGAGTTGAGTGACCTCAGGCCTGGTGTACAGAGTCCAAATTAACTGAAAAAATATAACTCGAATTAATCAACAATTGAGAAGATTTTTAACTTGAAATTTGATATGAAACCTAACCTCTTTAGGTTCTAAGTAGTCTAATGTCTTCTTGATAAGAGCCATTGTACTAGTGGTTGGGTGTTGTCTGTGCATTGAAGCACGTCGCCACCTTTTGTACATAAGATATGTTTTGATTAGTGCAAAATAAGTAGTAACAAATATGGTTCTTCTGCAATAATTTTTTGTGTAAAATTGTTTACCTCTTTGCCAATGGAAAATGATCTCCAGCATGGCGTTCTTCAGGTGTTAGTGTCGGAATAAGAGGGAGACAAAGATTTGATCTGCTCCCATGCCCAACACACAAGAAGTAACATGCAACCGCCAATATTTCCTTGGTTAAAATCAATACTGTGATCTAAGACACGATAAAGAGATGCCAATACAGCTGAACCCCAACTATAACTGGAGACGTTATTCAAATTACTCAATAGTAATAAGTACATTAAGTGTACTCTACTGCCTGAAGTGTCTAGCATTAACAGGTTTCCAATCAAGGTAAGAATATGTGCCCATGCATACTGTGCAACCACATCATCCATGGCATCACCTAGAAGTTGTTGAAAGGTGTTGTTTAGCCAAGATAACTTGATGGTGTTGCCTAAAACAACATTTTGTGGAGGAATGACTCCAAGCAAATGGCCACATGCTGCGACCATGTCACCACCGGTTAATCCGGTCAGAGCTTCGCCGTCAATTGGCAGACCCAACTGTAAGGTGACATCCTCTAATGTCAGAGTCGCTTCAACAAGTGGAAGGTGGAACATATGTGTCTCCATCCTCCATTACTCAACTAATGCGGTAACCAAGTGGGGGTTGATCTCTGTATGGGTAAAGGTCAATAGATGACCAAATCCAGCCACATCCATCAAATTTTTTACTCGTGGGTTAACAAAATCATGGTGTTTCATGACCCAAATTTGATGTCGTCTGGGTCGAAGAAGACGTTCATTTCCATTCCAAAGCGCCTTTGTTACGTGCCTATTTTGCAAACATCACAAAGACATATCATGAGGAAGTATGCTTTTATAAGCCATACGTACTTACAAGTTAAAAAAGAACTCATTAGTATAATAACAATAAGAATAAATTAAATTAAATTCATACAAATTTAATTTAAACTATAATAATAATATAATGATAATAATAACATAATAATAATATAATCATAACACTAATGATAATTATTATTAGTATAATAATAATAATAACATTAATAATAATTAATATAATTTTAATAATAATAATAATAACAATAATTAACACAACAATATAATAATAATAATATAATGATAATAATATAATCATAACAGTAATGATAATTATTATTAGTATAATAATAATAACATTAATAATAATTAATATAATTATAATAATAGTAATTAACACAGTTGTATAATAATAATAAATTAAATTAAATTCATATAAATTTATTTTAAATTATAATTTAAATAATAATAATAATAATTATTATTATTAAAATAATAATAACAACATTAATCATAATTAAAATAATAATAATAATAATAATAATAATAATAATAATATATTAATAATAATAATAATAATAATATAATGATAAAAGTAATAATAATTACTTATTATTCTATCCATGATCACTACAAGAAAAAATCTATTTAGAGATCAACTTTTAGCTACCAAATAAAATGATTGCTAATTGTGATTAAAATAGTTACAAATTAGATCATGGTTACTAAATAACTACAAAATAGAAATAATGATTGAATTTAGTGACCAATTAAGTCAAGATAATTGGTATCTATCATTGGCTACCAAGATTTTAGTGACCAATACCATTAGATTCTAAATTAGTCTCTAACTTAATTAGATACCAATTTAGAATTTAATAGCATAGGTCACTAAAACCTTTGTAGTTAATGTTAGATATTAATTATCTTAACCTAATTGATCACTAAATTCAATCATTATTTTTATTTTGTAGTTATTTAGCAACCAAAATTTAATTTAATGACTATTTTGATCATAATTAGCAACAATTTCATTTGATAGCTAAAAATTGATCTTTAAATAGTTTTTTTCTTATAGTGGATACGAATTAATGGCAAACATCTAGAAAGTTAAATACATTGTATGGTACCTGGAACACGAATCTATAACTCTGGTAACTATTTTCTAGCTTTTAAATTTCTTAGTTTATGCTTTGCCAAGTTTTTCCTTTTTATTGTAGGTTGGTCGTGCGAGGCTTTCTTAGTTTAACACAACCATATAATAATAATAATAATAATAATAATAATAATAATAATAATAATAATAATAATAATAATAAATATAATTATAATAAAAAAAGTAATAATCATTAACACATCAGTAACAACCAATAATGTTTAATAATATAATATTTTTTTTAATTTTTTAAGACATCTCAGTAGCAATTTTGAATATTTAAAGGCATCCCATTACAGGTGCAGTTTTGAATATTTAAAGGCATCCTATTACAATTACAATTTTGAACATTTAACCATCCCATTCAAGTTGCAATTTTGAACATTTAACGTATCATCAACGTTCTATGATACCTTGAATCAATGTCATGATGCAATTAACGAGCACATGAAGAGACAACAGACAGACAATCAACACGCACACTCAAATTTTAACGAAACAGACGTGCATAACAGAGTACTACATATAAAAAGTTTGAAATAAACAAATACACATGCTTCTTTACTTGACCAAGTGCAGCGTAAATTATAAAGCCTAAAATCTAAACTGAGACCTCCTCTGCAAACCTTTCACAAATCTGTGTTTGAAATGAAAGAGCGAAAGATGGCATTGTGATGGAGAATCAAAGAAGAAAAATAACTAAGAGTGGAAGAAATACTGAGTAATGGCACGCTTTATGGGTGCTTTTAAATTGAAATAAAGTTCTCTGTCCACACACTATTCATGTCTTTAAATTGAAATTAAAGTGTTCTGCCCATATACTATTCATCACCATGTGTGATCAGATTTTTTCGAGGCACATGTGAATTCTGAAAAATGAAACGAATTTACACATTACACTGTAAACTTTGCCTATGAATGACACAAATGGGAATTGTAGGCCCCACTAGGCTTCCATAAACGTACATATAAATCCCTGAAAGGCCCCACAAGTGTAGACACAAATTCCTAAAAAATTGAACACGTGGCAGGAGGAGCTGAAATCGTGGGAAGGAGGGGAGATTTTAGAAGGACTGAAATTGTTCCACCTGGCAGCAATTTCAAGAAATCCACGATACAACCACAATTTCAAGTGTGCAGACTACGCATAGGCTGCTGTTCCGAATTCAAAGTCTCTCATTATGATTTGGAAGAACGAACATGACATTGGAAAAATTGTCACTGGTTGTTCTGAATGCAAGCACTACACTTCTATAATTTAAAATTTGAAAGTTGGGAAGTAAGATACAATGAATCCGCAAAGAAGCTCTATATATAACAAATAACATTTCTAATTCAACGTGCACTGCCCTACAATATTTTCACTCTGTTACCACTTCAACATTTCATCATGATGAGCCTATCTTTCAGAATATGGTTCATGATTTTAGTGAAGATGGTGAGCACGATGACAATCCTATTATGACATCATCGACATATCCTAATCAATCATTCAGTAGACTTACTCAAACTATTTAGTTCGAGTTGTGTGAACGCATGTGTTTTCCCACAAAAGAGGCCACTCTTTCCACTATAAAAGAATATCACGGGCTACAAATTTGTGGTCTTAGAGTTCAAGTCAGATAGGTATGTCACAAGATGCATAAAATATGGAAATGGGTGTCAATGGAGACTACGGGCTTCTTTCAATAAAATTTGGGGAAATAAAAAAAAAATTGAAGCCTCTCACACATGCTTAACTACGGTTCTATCTCAGGACCACATTAATTTGGACTCAACACAAATTGTTTCAATTGTGGCTAATTCAGTGATGACAAATCCATTAATTCCTGTTAAAAGTTTGATTGTTGAAATCCAAAAATCATCACGGCTACTCGGTGTCATACAAGAAAGCTTGGAAGGCAAAACAAAAGGCTCTTGCAATGCAATTCAGAGACTAGGAGAAATCGTATAACCATCTTCCAAGATGGTTGCAAGCTCTTTAGGAATCACTTCCGAGGATTATTGTCCAATATACTGGTCATCCGATTGTAGTTGACGGTGTCGAGGATGACTCCACTTGCATCCTAGATCGGGTATTTTGGGCGTTCAAGCCTTGTATTGATGACTTCAAATATTGCAAGCCTATAATGCAAGTAGATGGCACATTTCTGACTGGCAAATATCACAACACTTTGTTGACAACAATAACTCAAGATGGAAACCGAAACCGGCACAATTTGTTTCATTTAAAATTGTGTCCAACTGACACGATTTCTTTCATTTAAAATCGTGTCCAGCTGGCATGTGAATGTGAATGGGTAGTCTCGAAAACTTACTTTCCATCATGTAACGCCACTTAACAAAGTAAATGAAGTTCCTCCACTGCCACGTGGTTATACTACCACTTTCAACCTGCATCTCTTCCTCATTTGCAAGCATCTTCTTCCTCTTATTCTCTTCCTTTATCTCTGTTTTCTCTTCACTTATTGATCTCCCTAATCACATCACAATGCCATTCCGTGATGCCATGGCCCCATGGCACATGTTCAGCCTAGCAACACTTATGCCTCTTAAAGTCAAATTATCAAGCTCCTCCAAAGAGCTAAGGGGTACCAACTGTACACATGAACTTAGTCTTCCTCAACCCCGCAAACCCTTTTAACGTTAATTCTCCCTCTAAAACCCCATCCAATCTAGAAGTACCCTGCAAAGCCTTACTCTTTGATCCCTCCACTCTCATATCCACAGCAACCTGAAACTTAAAGTTAAACCTTTCATTCCCCTTCCATCTCCCTCTGTTGAAATGAAATCCGAGGCTAATGACTCGGCCACTAAAAAACCTGAATCGAGTGGAGTATTCCCATCAACACTCACCAGACTTATTGTTGTAAAAGACGACTGAAAACACACTAAAATAAAATTTCAGAGGCATGAAAAATCAATATCCTTAAGGACTTATCCTTAGGGATATCCTCTATTTATAGAGGATGGGAACCGTGTGGGTGAAGAGTGAAATGGAAGTGGAAGAAAACGACCTCTAACATTCACACGCAGTTACCCTCAACGTCTATAATGCAGGTTCAACATTCAAAAATGGATGCCTAGATCGGAAGAGAAAACAACTTCAACGTTCGAAATGCAGCTGGATTTTGTCTGTCTCCTTCACAGCCGATGCCACGTTTCAGAGCTTCTAGAATTAACTGGAAAGATAGTTGCGAATCTGGGTGGCTGTTAGGGTTTTAGGGTTTTCGATTTACCCCCAATTAAATATTTTGCAATACTCTATTATTCTATTTTCACAACAATCCCCTACATATTACAAAATGTTAAATAAGAAAGAAAGAAAATAAATCCTGGGTCTCATAAGATGTAATGCATCAGAGCTGATATATCAAGCTATATGAACTAGTCCTAGATCGATGAACTTAACACATAATGTAATTGGTATAGCAAGCTATATGAACCAAGACACTTAGTATGTGTTAGAGGTTTATCAATCAGAATACACCCGCACAATTCTTGTTGTTATCGCTGTGTTGCGCCTAATAGGCCATACCCGTGCCCGGTATTCATGAGTGCTCTATACATCTTGCCAAGATCTCATGCAAACGACCCCACTTGACACTCATATAGGTGATTTGATCAAGTATATATTGCAAATCATACACCACCCATAAGGGATATGAAGATCATTAAAACTTTGTTATAAGCTAAAATTCTTACACCACATGGAATCTTAACGACAAAGTTTACCTTCTCAATAATGCAGTATCTAGCACTTTCACAGACACCATAGAAATGGATAAATTGATTTTAAATCATTTTTGTGCTAGCAGAACTAACAAGTGATTTGTTTTTACCCATATGAACCTTATTCATGGGATCTCCAATCACAAAGGTTGGGTTTCCATCACTTGTTTGTTTGCAAGTGGTTTGAGTCCCATTCCTCTCGATGTTTCTAAAATCATGTTCCTCCCTAGAGGTTTGGTTAGAGGATCGGCCAAATTCCTTTACGGGTTAACATAATCAATGGAAATTGTTCCCCTCTTTAGCAGTTGCTTTACCAAATTATGTCTCAATTGTATATGTCTATTCTTTTCATTGTAAGTTTTGTTTTTAGCTATAGTTATTGCCAATTGACAATCACAATGTATTAATACAGATGGGGTTGGTTTCATTCCTAATGGAATGTTTGCTAAGAAGTTTTTCAACCACTCAGCTTCACTTCTAGCCATTTCAAGAGCAACAAACTCTGATTCCATTGTTGATCTAGCAATAATGGCTTGTCTGGCTAATCTCCATGTAACCGCACCACCACCAACTGTAAATACATAACCATTAGTAGATTTTGTCTCATATGAATCAGAGATCTAGTTAGCATCACTGTACTCTTCTAGTATAGCGGGAAATTCACTATATTCAATGGCATAATCCATTGTACCTCTTAAATATCTCATAAGTCTTGCAAGTGCATCCCAATGATCCTGACTAGGACATTGAGTATATCTGCTCGATTTACTTACTACATAAGCAATGTTTGGTCTACAAAAGCTCATTAAATGCAATAAACTTCCAATTATCTGGGAATACTGAGATTGAGAAATAGATTCTTCTATATTTTTCTCTAGTTTGGAGTTTGCATCACGAAGAGTGCTTACTGATTTAAAATCATAATAGCCAAACTTCCTAAGAAGTTTCTCAATATATTGGTCTTGAGACAGTAATACACTATCTCCCTTCCTTATGAATTTAACTCCTAAAATAACACTTGTTTCACCCATGTCTTTCATTTCAAACTTAAATTCAAAAAACAATTTTGCTTTAGAAACTATATCAATGCATGTACCAGACATAAGCATGTCATCCACATATAAACATATAATGACACATTCACCATTTTTAGATTTAGTGTACATACATTTATCAACATCATTAGTAGAAAAAACCATCACCAAGTCAAACATTATCAAGTTTTTCATGTCATTGTTTTGGCGCTTGTTTAAGCCCATACAAAGATTTTAATAGTTTGCATACCTTTCATTCTTGGCCAAGAGCTACACATCCTTCAGATTGAGTCATATAAATTTATTCCTCTAGTTCACCATTCAAAAAGGTTGTCTTAACATCCATTTGATGAATAACTAACTTGTGGATAAATGCTAGAGCTAGCAACACTCGAATGGAAGAAATCCTTGTAACTGGAGCAAAAGTATCAAAATAATCTATGTTGGGTTTTTGAGAAAACTCTTTTGCTACTAATCTTGCCTTTTACTTTTCTATCGATCCATCAGGATGATACTTTTTCTTGAAGATCCACTTACAACCAATAGATTTTGCTCCTTTAGGTAAATCTACTACAGTCCAAGTGTTATTTTTCTTAACTGAATCAATTTCAGTCCTAGTGGCCTTCTCCAAATGCTTTGCATTAGGAGTACTGATAGCTTTTGAAAAAACTTAATGGTTCATTTCCAACAAGATAAGTATAAAAATCATCTCCATAAGAAGTTTCCTTTCTCTGTCTCTTACTTCTCCTCAAATCGTCACACATTGTATCATTAACAATCTCTATAGGTTGTTCAGAAGTACTAGTAACCTTTAAGGGAAAGATATGTTCAGAAAACTCAACATTTTTCGTTTCTTATAGTATTATGTTCAATTATTTCACTATTAATAACAAGAAACCTATAGGAAACACTAGGTTCAACATAGCCTAAAAAGAGACAATCAGAAGTTTTAGAACCTATTTTCCTTTTCTTAGGATCAAGTAACATTACTTTAGCTAAACACCCTCACACTCTTAAATATTTAAGATTGGGTTGAAAACCTTTCCACAACACATAGGGTGTTTTGCCAGTTTTCTTATGAGGTATTCTATTTTGCAAAAAACATGTTGTAAGAAGAGCTTCACCCCAAAGATTATTAGGAGAATTAGAACTAATAAGCATAACATTCATCATTTCTTTAAGAGTCCTATTTTTCCTTTTAACTACTCCATTGGATTTAGGTGAATATGGTGGGGTTATTTTATGAATAATTCCTTCGTTAACACAATAACCATTAAATAAAACATATTCACCACCTTTATCTGATCTAAGCCTATTAATTTTCTTATCTAGTTGATTTTCAACTTCTGTCTTATAAGAAAGAAACATATCAGAAGCTTCATCTTTATGTTTGATTAAATACACTTTTGTATATCTTAAATAATCATATATGAAAGTTACAAAATAATTTTTACCACCTCTAGTCATGGTTTGGTTTAAATCAACAACATCAGTATGAATTAAACCTAACAACTCAGTTTGACATTGTACAGAATGACATACTTTCTTTGTTATTTTTTATTCTACACATACATCACATTTCCTACTTAATTTATCATGCATGTTAATTAATCCTAGCTGTTGCAATTTAATAACATACGAAGAATTTACATGTCCTAATCTAGCATACCAAATATCATAAGAGTCAACAATATAAGCAGAAGACATAGATCTAGATTCATTAATAATATCATAAACATTGATTACAAAAAGACCTTGATCACAATATCCCTTTCCTACAAACACATTACTTTTTGTCATCACAATCTTATCAGATTCGAATGATACTTTGACCACTACCTTCCCCAGTAGTGCTACAAAGATCAAATTAACTCTGATTGATGGCACATGTAGCACGTCACTTAAAGCCAAAGTCTTCCCAGATGTAAGCTTTAGAAAAACTTTACCTTTTCCTAAAATAGAAGTAGTCATATAATTACCAAGATAAACTTGTTCTTCTTCATCCCCTACACTGGAGTAGGAGAAAAATGCATTTTTGTTTATACAGATATGCCTGGTAGTCCTAGATTCTACCACCCATTTGCTCACATTTGTCACAAGGTTCACTTGTTAAACGACCGTACAAATTGTATCTTCCCTTCAGCTATATTTGCCTTAGGAGGATTGTCATTTTAGACCCTGTGTCTGCACTGAGGTGCATGGTGACCTGGCCTTCCACAAAAAAAGCAGTTTCCATTCTTCTTGAAGATGGGTTTAGGTCCACTTGAACTGGAAAAATTAGATTTATTCTTTTACTTGTGAGCAGGTTTCTTTCTTGTACCTTTTTGGAGATGGTCTGTCTTCTATCATATTTGCTTTGGCAGATAAGGCCTTAGCTCTTACAGCAGCACACTCCTTCCGGTTGGTGTCTTCAATGATGATGTGAGTGATGAGGTTTGGTAGTGACATTTGTCTATGCCTGTGCTTCAACTGTTGTTTGTAATTTATCCAGGACTGTGGAAGTTTCTCGATCAGAAATTCCAAAATAAATTCATCAGGTAGAACAATATTCTCTACTTTAATGTCTTCAAGTAACTTGTGATATTCATTGATTTGAATCTTGATATCCTTGTCCTCTATCATTTCCCAGCGGTAGTAGTTTCCAATAACGAATCTTTGTCGGACGACATCTTTGGCAGTGTATTTGAGGATAAGAGAATCCCAAATTTCCTTTGTTTGCTTGTAGGAGCAATACACATCGAACAAGTCATTAGATAATGCAGTGAGCATGGTGTGACGATATACCATATTTGCGTGAATCCAATCTTCAATTTGTTTTGCGGAAGAGCTGGAGTCGATTTTTGATGTCATAAGTGCAGAGGAAACTTTATACATGTCTAACAGGGTAGACATGCATTCCTGCCAGAGTCGAAAGTTTTGACCTGAGAAAACTTCAATCTTCAAAACATCCGGAAATGGCTTCGCAAAGACGGTTGATGTTTTGAAAGCACCGTTTGACATCTCTGGTGTAATGTTGTTGTTGTTTTCCACACTCTTAGTCGTAAGTCCTTAAGATTGTTATAGAAGACTACTGAAAACATACTAAAATAAAATTCTGAAGGTATGAAAAATCACTATCCTTAAGGAGTTATTTGCGATAAATTGCGCGAGTCTCCCAGGATAAAACAGGAACTTCTCAGATAATATTGAGGATCTCAGAAATAGGAAGTATTGCTCTTTTATGAGCAAAAATAACCCAGGATATTTAGAGAAAAAAATAAAGAAAGAGAAAAAGAAAGGAGAAGACGTGAAGAGGAGAGAAAGTGATGTTGTGGTGTTGTGGTTTTCGGAGTAGGGAGATCCTCTATTTATAGATGATGGGAACCGTGTGGGTGAAGAATGAAATGGAAGTGGAAGAAAATGGCCTCCAACATTCACGCGTAAGCAGTTGCCCTCAACATCTATAATGCAGGTTCAACGTTCCAAAATGGGCGCCTAGGTTGGAAGAGAAAACGGCTTCAACATTCAAAAGTGGGAGAGATCTTCATACCACTACCCACAACGTTCGAAATGCAGCTGGATTTTGTCCGTCTCCTTCTCAATCAATGCCACATTTCAAAGCTTCTAGAAGCAACCGAAAAGATAGTCGCAGATCTGGGTGGCTGTTAGGGTTCTAGGGTTTTCGATTTACCCACAATTGAATATTTTCAATACTCTGTTATTGTATTTTCACAACACTTATATCGCTCGCTAAAGCAACCATTGACAAGGTTTAGTTGAGGTTTTAGAAGGGTTTCTTTGTAAATTTCGTCAATGTTGAGACTTCAGGTTTTGGCTGCCAAGAAGGGAGTAGGTTTGGAAGGTTGGCTTTGGCTTTTAAGTACGTGAGAAGAGGAAGATGAAGACAGTGGTGGCGAGGAGGTGCATAATGGTTTGTTGGTGGTATTTGGCATGGCGGAGGAAGTTGGCATTGGTGAAGAGTTAGGTGAAGCGGTGGGTGGTTTGATTATGGCCGTGCATGGAGTCGTCGATGGAGTGACAAAAGGAAGATGAAGGCTTCATGAGTATAGTGGCACGGGGAGAGCATGATGGTTAGGATGGTGTCACTGTGAGGGTTGGAGTTTTGATGGAAGTGGAGACATCACTTGTGGTTGTGGCTCTCACGGTAAGAGAGGTGGACGATGGGAGGAGATTGGTGTTTGTTGGTGTATGGTGGTTTGGAGTGGAGCCAACGGCGGCGGATGTGGGAGCAGGTGAGGTGCATGGCGACGGAGGTAATTTCCGGCAGTGGTGCAGGCGAAGACGTGTTGGGTTTTGAATGGTGGAAGGTGCATGGCGTCGGTTGAGGCGTTGTGAAGGTGGTTTGCAGAGTGAGTTTGGCTGCCAAGAAAGGAGTAGGTTTAGGAGCTTGGCTTGGGTTCCTTGGTTGTTGCACCTCCATGATAGAAGCGAGAGAGGAGAGAGAAGGTGGTGGTGAGGTGGAGTTGCATGGTAGGAGGAGGAGAACTTAGTGGCACGGTGGTTGGCATGATGACATGATGGCTTCAGTTGTGGAAGTTTGGAATCCTAGACGAGGGTAACAAGGACATAGAGGTATATGCATGGCATAGCTTATGTGGTGGAGGTGCATGGCGACTTAAGGGTGTGGTAAACACCTTCCAGGGCATTGGCGCACTCCATAATGGTGTTGATGTGGAGAAGCGTATTGCGGACGCGTGACTACAGTAGGCCAAGCTTGCAAACCTTGCGGCTGACCTGGTTTGTGAGGTAGGAGGTGAAGGCTGACATCGGAGAAGTCAACGAAAGAGGCGGTTCTGTTGTTGTTGTGGTGCTCTGTAAGGTACAACTTGGATGTGTGGGATATGATTTCTTGGGGCAGTTGGAGGAGGAAAGGGAGAAAGGGTTTTTTGTGATGAATAGTGGCACTTTTCGAAGACCTATAGAAGCTTGTGGGCGTTGTGTGAAGCTTCTTGGCTATGGCGGAAGTGACTTGCAGGATGTACGATGTCGCATAGCCATAATGAGAGATTGTGTGTAGGGTGAGGTTTGTGCATTTTTTATGTTTTAGCTTTATGAAGTGAATGTATGGTAAAACTTTGGAGTGCATGATGAGCAGAGCATAAGACAAAATTTTTAAAATGAGTAATGTTTTGTTGACACGAATACATGGTGTTAGCTTCATTTGATACTATTTATGTGGCAAAAATATAATATTTTAATCCAACGTGTATAGTAGCGATTTGAAACCTCAAACTCAGAAACATTGGCGCGTTCACTTTTTTTGCTTCCTTTCGTCTCCCTCCTCATATAAACTCTTTTTGCGTCCTCTCGTCTCCCTTATCTTGTCTCCCTCCTCTCACCGCACTCTTTGTTCTCCGTGTGTTGTATTGGTTTAGGGATCATCGTCATTGGCAAGTTGGTTTAAGGGTTGTGGTGTTGTTACTGTGAAGGTGTGGTGGGTTTAGGGTTAAGTTTCCTCTTTTATTGTTGGTTTTACAGTTTTATTCTTCGTTGTTTATGGAAAAGCAAAAGGTTTGTTTCTTACGTTTGATTTCTGTTTGGGGTTTAGGGTTTGGGGTTTGTTGTGGTTGAAGTAAAGATTTGTCTTTTATGTGATTTTTGATGGAAAAGAAAGTTTTTATTACTAGTTTTACATTTTTGTTCTTGGTTGTTGTTGGAAAAGTAAATGTTTCTTTTTTGGCGTTTGATTTTCTATTTGGAGTTTGGGGTTTGTGGTGGTTGAAGAAAAGGTTACTCTTTTATGGGGTTTTTGTTGAAAAGGGACGACATTTTTTTATGATTTGTGATGTTTGAATGTTTTTGTTTCTTCTATGTATGGTGTTCTATGTTGATCTAACATAGTCGACAAAAGTTCAACTAAGGTATCGCCTGATTAAAGAAGGGGTAACCAGAGGTGTTTTGTAAAATAATATTAGTGGTTGTGTCACTGCTAACATCGTTAGGGAAAAATGTCACAAACACACAAGAGTCGTCAATTGCAGGACATTATACTAGTTCTGATTTTACAACATCAGGGTTACCCATATTTTGACGAGGGGACACCTCACTACAACTTTTGGCAATTAAATTCATAAGTGTTGATGAAGACCATTTGGGCAAATTAAGTTCTTACTTCTTCAGTTACAACCATAAGAAAGATGTATGAGTCTTTGATGACCCAAAGTATGTAATATTGATACACCTGTGTTCATGAATACTGGTTCTGATCCGAAAATACATCAGAGGTTACCCATATTTCGACGAGTGTACACCTCAGTACAACTTTTGGCGACTAAAGTCATACGTGTTGATGATGACCATTTTGGCATATTAAGGTCTTACCTTCTTCAATTACAACCATAAGAAACATGAATGAGTCTATGATGTACCAAAATATGTTAAATTGATACACATGTGTCCATAAATACCATTTATAAACTTGTAATACATCAGGGGTTACCCATGTTTTGACGAGGAGACACCTCAGTTAAACTTTTGGCCAATAAACGCAAGATCGTACGGATTGTCGAACAAAATGATAAAAATGTGTGATCACAATCTTTTCCTATTTCAAACTGTTCATCATATTGAGTGAATGTATCTGTACAAACCTAATTTCATTAAAATTTAATGTCATTAAATTCTAACTTTTGTTATATGTATTGTCACTATAACACCACCCAATTAAAAATTAATGCAATTTACTACTCATTATGAAAAGTTTCTTCTGCTCTCCACCAGTCTCTTATGTTGTTTTGGATGTTCACTCCTCCTTCTTAATTGGGTTTGATTTCAAATTTAATTAAAATAAAACTAAATTAATTTAATTAAGACATGAAGAGTCTCTACACGTTCACTCTTTCTTGGGTTTCATTTCAAATTCAATTAAAATAAAATAAATCACTTTATAAGGCAATTTTAACAATCTCTTCCTCTTCTTGACCAAATAATAATGATTAATCACCTATTCATTGACCAAATTATGTTCAATTGTCACATGTGTGCATCAAATCTGGTTTTCACCAAACAAAACTTCAGAGGTTATCCCTTCTATAATGAGGAGATACCTTAGTTCAAGTTTTGGACACTAAAGTCATATGTCTCAATATTCCACACATAATCTAATAACAAGTACCAAAATATGTATGTGTGAGAATAAATTTGTTTTATTACATAAATCCATGACATTTAGATCAATTTCATGCAGTCACAATAAGTTTACCCAAATTCGTTCCATTACATAAAACCAACAATCAAATTTTACGACTTTTTAAATCCCTTACAGCAACTCTTGTAGACCTTCTTCTTTTCTTAGGATATTCAGCTCAAGGAGTTCTTAATTTATGAGATATAATACGCTTCCTCGTTACATGCTTAATTCTTCCAACCAAACGACTATTGGGATTTGGAATTAGATGGGGATGGTGTTGGGGATGGTGCTGGGGTTGGTGTTGGAGATGCTGCTGGGTCGCCACTACTACAAAACACCATAGGTTAGTCGCCAAAACAAAAACGAAGGTGTCCCCTCATTACAGAAGGGGTAACCAAAACTATTTTGTAAAATAATTATGTCATTGTCACCTTACAAAACACCAGAGGTTACCCCTTCCGTAATGAGGGGACACCTTAGTTCAAGTTTTGGTGACACGAGTCAGATATGTTCATGTGTTTTCAAACCCTATCAATCTACAACCCACTAATCAAATACACCTCATCCAACTTTTGAGTTTTTTTCCCATAAAAGTGTGTTTCCTAAACCTCCAAACCTTATCAATCCATAGCCCAATACTAAAAAATGACTATTTGTGTAACGATATTGAGTTGTTTCACAAATAAAATATTTTTGCTTCAACAATGTCGACCTAAACCCTAAAAATCAAAACTTTACACAACAAAACAACACAAAAACACAATAACAACTTACAAAAACGATTTGCAAAAGTTGTTTTCAACAATAAAACGTTTTCGCTTTCAACAATGCCCATTTAAGCCCTAAAAATCAAAACTTTGCACAACGGCAAACCTCAATGCACAAAAACACAATAACTACTTACAAAAACTATTTGCAGAAGTATCCAAATGTCGTCGCAAAAGCAGAACTTCAACCTCTCATCGCCACACAAGCAACTGTAGCTCTCGATTCGCAGTAAAACGCACAAGCTCTCACTTTTTCTTTTTCACTCATATCTGATTTCAAAAGTTTCACGACATATTCTCAAAACAAAACCAATTTCAAGATAAAGAGAGAAGACGAAATTATCCTTCTTTATTACATTTCCCTCAATTGACGAAACTGTCCTTGTCACGTATGTTGATTGGACAAAAATACCCCAATGTCAAATGGTGGTTAAAAAATATTAATGTCAACGCAACATTACTCTTTTAAAACAAAAACATAGTTTGTGTGTTCTTCAAAAATGGTTGTGCTTCCAATTCCTTTTTCAAACTTCAAAAGTATTTTTGTTTTTTCAAGTGTAATGTCGTTTTAGTTATAAGAGAAGTGATTTTTTTTTTCTGTTACTCGTTATTTTTATTTTTATTTTTTATTATTAAATATGAAACGTGGGGAATTCAGAATAGTTAAAAGATTAACTCATTTTTTTCTTTTTTTTTCATTATTATTATTTATTATTAAAGATCAACATGCATACTAGAAGAGGAAGGTAAAAACGTTTTTTTTTTCTTTTTCTTTATTTTTTTATTTTATTTATTAATTACTTATTTATTATTTATTATTATTATTATTATTATTATTTTTTTATTTTTATTTTTTAATTAATTAATTAATTTATTTTTATTTTATTTTTCATTTCTCTTTTTTTTTTAAATTATTATTTAATTTTTTATTATTATTAATTATTTTTATTTATTTAGTTTGTAGAAGTTAATGGATAAATTAAACATCTCTCTTTTTTATTTTTTTAAAAAAATTTAAACTAATTAAGTATATTTTTATTTTATTATTTTTTATTTAATTTTTTATTTTTTGTTTAGATCCTTATTTTTAATTATAGATATATTTTTTTTTAATTTTTATTTAATTTTAAATAATATTTATCCAGACAAAATTGACTGTTGATAATATTAATATTAATATTAATATTAATACAATTAATAGGAACGATAATAGTATTAATAGTTTTATTCATATCTATTACTAATAATAAACTTATTAATATTATTATTATGTTAACATTATTAATATTGTTAATAATATTATTACTCTATTATTAGTAATATTAATATTGATATTATTATTATTAGCATTATTATGAATATTTTATTATTATAATTATTAATATTATTATTACTATTAGTATTTTTAATAATAATATTACTATTACTAATAATTATTATTATTATTATTATAATAAGAATAATAATAATTAAAATATAAATGATCATAAATAGACACCGTCATCGTCTTATCAATCTAAAATAGAAAAGAAAAAACAAAGAAATCTAAAAAAGTGAGTGTCTTTAATGAAATAAATGCAAGTCGAGAAAGCAACACCTTACGAATACTGTTTTGGATTTTATACCATCTTTCTAAAACTAGAGAATCACAATCAAAACAAGAAATGTTTGTAAATCTAATTCATTAAATTTGAATTTGTTAAATGATAAATATGAGTCTCTTAATATGTTAACATCTAATTTTGAGGTTTTTATAACACCTAGGTAAAGTTAGATAAAATTTTGATTCAAATTTACTTAAATCAGTAAAATTTAAAAATATTATACAAGTTCGATAAGTTTTAAGCACGGCAATCGTATTTTAAAAAACGCCACTTTTACTTATAATTATTTTTATAAAAGAATTTTATTTTAAATATACATGTTTCTTTATCTTATTTTTATTTATAATGAAGTCGTATTTTACATGTATGGCGTCTATTTTATTAATCTGTTTGAATTTTTTTCTTTTCTAGATAAATATAGTTTTTGTTTTAAAATATATTTTATACTTTTGTTAACTAGTTAATATATATATATATATATATATATATATATATATATATATATATATATATATATATATATTTAATAATCAAATCATCCAAGAAAAAAATAAAAATATTTTTATATGAAATTAAAAAAAAAATCATACCAAAATTTACAAAGTAAAATGATTTATTTTTAATTCATTAATAAAATTATTAAAAATTAGGATTATATAAAAAATTAAAAAAGCATATTTTTTTAAAATAATTAAATTATTTAAAAGCGATTTAAAATAATAAAAAATATGTTTATATAAGAATTTAAAAAGTATAAATATTGAAACAAGAAAGAAATGGTAAGTATGAAGTGTAAAAAAGTTAAATATAAAAAAATAATAAAAGAGAAGAAATCTGTGAATTAATAGCATGACTTCTAAAATAAAAAACATATAAAATATAAAAAATAAAAAAGGTAAAAGAGCTTAAAAATTGAAAAAGGAAGTTATATATACTAAATAAGACATCTATGTAAATGAAAGTAACAATAAAAAACTAAAGTTATGTATTTAAAACATAATTTTTATAATAAAAAAAAAAACTAAAAATCGTCACTTTAAAACATGACTTCTAAAGTTATATTTAGAAGATATGACTTTTTTTAATTGGAAGTTGTGATTTTCAAAATATGACGTCGAAGTTTTCTACGTAAATAAAAATAATAATAATAATTTGAAAACATATATTTAAAACATAATTTCTGTGAAAAAGAAAAAAGAAAATATAAAGATGATGATTTCAGATCATGAATTCATCTTCGTTAATCTATAGTTATATTTAGAGAATGACTTTTTTAATTGAAAGTCGTGCTTCAAAAATATGACTTATCATTTGTATAATTTTTTTATAAATTCATCCATATAGTAAAAAAAATCTTAATTTTGATTTCAATATAATTAAGAAAAGAAGCATGGAAGAGCAGAATAACATTAACAGAAACAAATCAGATTGTAAACTCAGGTAGCTAACGAAGTTATTCAGCTCTCTAAAAATTTAATCCCTAGCAAACTCATGCATGGCACAACAGAAGGTAATAACAGTACAACAAAGAGGGTGTCTGCAATTTGCACCTTCTAAAGAGAAGTCTTTTTCTATGTCATTGTTTCTGTGATTTGAAAGGGTTAGGAAAGGATGGATATTTTCTTTAGCTTTTGGATCTCATTTTCTGCCTCTGATGATGTTGAAGAATACGAGAGCATGCACGCACGATCCCCCTCTTTAGAAGACCCTGATCGTATAGTTTGATCATAAACAATCTCCAACACCTGCCAAATTATTAATTCCATGATTATTTGCAGATCTTTATACATCCAAATGATACAAGATGATATTCAATGACTTTTGTCTAAGCAAAGTCACAAAAGGTGCTAAAATGGCATAATATATTACACTATGACAACCTATATACAGATTTTTGATTCGGAAACATGTAGTTTTTAAAATATATGATACAAAAATACAAAATTATATAAATTATAAATAAAGATTTATATATTAAAAAATCATTTATAAATAAGATTAGCTAAATATAATAAAAGATAATCTAATTCATTTATCTAAAACTTAAAAAATTAAAAAAAAAACATATATAATTTAAATATTTTTAATTATATAAGATTTGTTTTTTAATCTCTATAATAAATCTATAAATTTTTAAAAAATTATCATATTAATTCTTTTTAAAATTATGTTAAAACTGTGTTAGATTGATCAGATATTTAAAAATAACATGTTTTTTTGAATTAGATACTTGTATCATACGAATTACATCTCAGTTTCTAATATTGAACACAACACACGCCATCTCCTAACTTTAAAATATCCTCACAAAAAATGTGTGTACATGTGATGTTATTACTATATCACACCTATGTCTGAGTTAACTCATTTGTAGAATCGTATTTTAGAGATACTTTAGTGCATAAGGATCCCATTTAGTAAGATTTAAGAAACTAGATATACGAAGCTTTATCTCAAAAAGTATGGAAGTTATTTAGAAAAATATTTATATATAAAAAAATCTTACAAAATGATGAAAACTGTAGACTTGGGTAAAAGAAATTGGATCACACAGTTTTACCAGGCTAATGCGGGGGAGACGGCAAGCTCAGCACGGTGATATTTTGTGAAAGCTTGATATGCCCAATTCATATGACCATCTGCCACCACACTGTCACAAGAAAAAAAAAAAAAGTTAATGATGGATACAAGAAAGTAGAAATCCAAACAGAGAAGCATGATAACTTTCGAAAGTTGAGTTTTCCAGCTAGTTTGTCGTTTGTTTTTTCCTTTGTTAAATTGAAAAGTTAAACTTTTCTTTTTAAGAAAGAAGGCAGAGAAAATAAAAGGTTTCTTTTATCTGTAAAATAAATTAATAATTGTAGTAAATTATATGCTATAAATTATATATATTAAAATTATCTTTTATAACATAACAACACAAAAGAAAAAGGAAAGATGTATATTATGTAATAGAGATAGTGTCATTAAATTAAGTATCCTGTAACAATCTAACTTATAATGGAATTGATTGTGAATTTTTTTAATTTTATTTGTGATTTTTCTATTTCTTTATGTGGTATTAGAGTTTCGGTTAAAGTTAAGAAGATGAAATGTTGAAATACTTACACTATTAGATGAGACTAGACCATATAATTCTAAAGCAAACATCATATCATTTCGTCAGTTTGTTATTCTAATTTTATTAATTTTGACTCTATTATTATTATTATTATTTTAATTATTATAATTATTTTTAAAGAAAATAATGAATGATTTATCTAGTGTCATGATTAAACTTATTATCAATAATGATGTATTTGGGAAAAAAATGAAGAATCTAATTTATTTTAAAGACTATTATGATTCTATAAAGTATAAATGTATAAACTTTAATCCTATTAAGGATACAAAGGAAGAAGATGAATAGAAAAATAATTGGTTTAAGACAATGGATTAATCATCATGTATTTCTACATGTGCCTAAAAAAAATTAATACTTATATCCTTTCTTTCTCCATGTGTCTCAAAAAATTAATACTTATATCCTTTGGAAGAAGATGAAAGATATGTATTAAGACAATATGTAATAAAGCTTTCCAAATGAGAAACTTAGTGAATATAAAATTGCAAAGCGGAATGTTAGTGGCATAACACATCAATGAATTTCATAATCTAGTAAACCAAATGTTTGTAGTAGAGCTAAATCTTTATGATGAAATGCAAACTCTACCACTTATTAGTTAACTTTCTCATAATAAAGAGACTCTAGTAGTCACTTTTAGAAATTCTACTTCTGATGGAAAACTTAGAGTTAAGGATGCCTTGTTTAACGAGAAAACTAACAAAAAGGATAACAACATAAACAACAAGAAAGCCTTTATCATAAAAGGTAGGGAGAGACAACTAAGAAAAAAATTAAGGCAAATGAGTAGGTAAAAACACAAGTAGGGGTAAGTCAACATATCAAAGAGATAGGTCGATAGAAAAGTAGAAACGAAGGTGTTACTATTGTGGGATGAAAGGCCACCTCAAAGAGAGATTGTAGAAAGTTATGAAGGGAGCCAAACCTAGATAGCTCTCAAACAAAGAAAGATGGAGAGGCACAAATCACAATCATGAAAGAGGTGGTTGCATACACTGTTCAAGAAGAGATCTGCCTTATAGAGTTAAATGGAGAACTGATACTAAAACTTCTTGTCATGCCACTCCTAGAAACATCTTCACAACGAGGCTCATGATTTTAGATTTGCGAAAACAAGGAATATCAATGTTGTTAAAATTGTGATTGTTGGCGATGTTCAAATATAACAGATGTTGGGTGCAGAGTTACTTTGAAGGATGTTCACCATATATCAGATCTTTGTTTTATTATACTTTCAATATGAACCCTTGATCAATAGAGTTTCAAAATTCTTCCGCAATGACATGTGGAAAATATTGAAAAATGTTATGATTGTGGCTTATGAAAAACTTTATGGTAGCTTACATAGAACTCGAATACATATTGAATTAGAAAATATAAATCTAGTGTAGCAAAAGTCTCAAAATTTATGGCACTAAAGGCTTGGTCACATAAGTGAGAAGACTTTATCAACCCTAATGAATAAGAAGTTGATCATTATTGAGGATACAACAAATTATCTTTGTAATCATTGCTTTTATTGTAAATAACAAATAATTTGCTTTAACTCATCATCAGTATGAAGATCATAGTTGTTAAATTTGATTCATTATAATGTTTTTGGCCCCTTGGATGTGGAATCATTGGAAGCTAACAAGTAGTTTCTAACTTTTATTGGATGCTTCTAAAAAGTTTTGTGTATATTTTTAAAGGACTAAGGATCAAGTACTAAATTTTCAAGCAATTTCATGTCATGATGTATCCAAAGAACAAAGGCAAAAGCTTGATGTAATGACCACACATGAAGAATTTAGATACATGTTATTGAACCCATATTCCAAGAGAGCCTGATATATGAAGACCTAGAAAAGCTTATAGTGACTAAAGGTCTAATTATTAGAGATATTGCTCAAAATCCAACACCTATTATGGTAGATATACCTAAAGCTCTACTGGAACATGTAGAGGAGGTTCTTAAATAGGAGTACTCCAACAACTTGACAGACATGAACTAGAAAATGAAATGTCCAAAACTTGAAGAGTCATAGTTACAAAGGTCAAATAGATGAGAATTTTATCGAAAAAGTATTTGTAGTCGCAATATATTCTTCTCAATGAAGACGAGAGCATAAGGATTCAAAGAAGTATTATCTCATCCAAATAAGAAAAAATGACTACAAGCTATATAGGATGATATGAATTCGTTACAGAAGAATAAAACATGACTTAGTTCAGATCCCTATGGGAAAGAAGGTGCTAAGGAATAAATGGGTGTTCAAGATCAAGAAAGATAGCAGGTAAAAGGTCATAAAGCATAAGGTACAACTGGTGCTTAAAAGATTTCTCTAGAAGAAAGGAATTTATTTGATGAAATCTTCTTGCCTATAGTAAAGATGACATCAGTACGCATGTGACTTGCATGAAGAAATATATATCACACAACCTAAAGATTTTGAGGTTCTATAAAAAGAGAACCTTATGTGAAACTGAAGAAAAAATTGTATGGTCTTAAGCAAGCACATCGATGATGATATAAGAAATTTGACTATTTCATTTTGTTCATTTCCGAAAGTTTCTAAAAAGAGACTTTGTTGAAATTTTATTATACGTAGACAATACGTTAATAATTGAGAAAGATGATAAATCATTTGAAATAGAAACTTTGCAAGTCTTTTGATTTGAAAGACGTAAGACTGAATCAACATCAAATCAACATATTCTTGGTATGCACATTTACAATAATAGAAAAGTACGAAAGTTGTTTTGATCCAGAAGAAATATATCAAACAGGTGATTTGGAGGTTTAATATGGAGAATGCTAAGCAAACAAGCTACCATTTTGCTAATAACTTCAATTTTAACAAGAAATCATGTCCTAATTCCAAAAAGGAAATAGATAAAATGTTATCAACTTTTTATTTCTTAATGATTGGAAAAGATAATTGAAAAACACTTATATGGACTTTTAGATATCTTAAGGGCACATCTAAGAGTGTGTTTATGTTATAGAGTGGTTGATCCAAAGTATACCTAATGTTTATGTTATAGAGTAGTTGATCCAAGTATACCTAATATTTATGTTATTGAATTTTATCTGTATGATTATTCCATTTATCCAACATCAAATGTCAAAGGAACACTCACCATATAATATATGCATTTTAATTTGTTGTTATAAACCAAACAAGAAGTAAATGACTTGAATGAAAACAACTTACCGATGTTTCTTAATAAATGAGCACCACATACTTTGGAACCGCTTCTGATCGTCGGAAATTCCAAGAAGTTCAAGTTTCTGCGTATCAATTGTGTCAATGATGCTTCCAAAACATAACAAATATGGAAAATAGTAAAGGATGTGTTCAAGGTTGTAATGCATAATTTTAGGATATATGTTTTAATTATTAGAGTAATTGCAAAATTATTTTATTTCATTATCAGTGTATACATATAAAATAATAAGCTCCAGCCACAACTAAAAGCTCTACCAGAGTTTCGTTATTCAACAAGAGTTACAGTTAAAGAAAATGAAATTGCAGAAAATCAAAATAGAAGATTACTTATGTAATTGTACATACCCTTTTTTCTTCAATCTCTCCAGCGCCCACATTAATTTCATCTTCACTGTCTTCATCCATAACCACTTCTTCAAGTGCCATGGCCTTAGTGCCCCAAAAAATAGACAAAAATGAGTAAAAATTGTCAGACATATGATAGTAAAGATAATTACTAAAAATCAACGATCACTGCTGAGGTTATTTCAGTTTGACTTCAATGAAACCCTAATTTTGTTTATTTATTTCTAAATAAGGACACAATATTTGATGGAAAAATAATGGTGTTAAGTCTTCTCAGTCAAAATAGCACACGACAACCATAAACTAATACAATTATCAAACTAATAGTAGTGAAGTTATACGCAAAGCTATGTTTGTGCAACCATGGGTTCAAATGATACCAACAGACTCCATATGTTGACAGCCAAAAGTCTACAACTAGCTAAAGGATAAAAAAGTCACGAAAATGGTGGAATCGTTTTAATGTGTGATATTATACACTATACTAAAAAAAATACTTATTTCTAAGAGAAAAAAAAAATCAAAATTTGTATATTTTATAAACACTATCCTACTATTTACAAGTCACAAAGATGACTATATTAAATAATATTAGTGTCTTTGTTAACAAAAATTAATCACTTCCATTGGGTACTATAAACTTTATTTATATTTTTTAAAAGTTTAGATAAACTACCATTTTTTTTATCCGTCTTTTAAAATTTTAATCTTTTACATATGTCAAATCGACCTTAAGTGAACCAAATAACATCTTACCATGTGTGTGTGAGAGTGATAAAACGTCCGCTTCTTCCACCGAGCAAGGCTGAAATGTTTTGAAAAGAATTATGTCAAACCTATATCCATTATGATATTTCTACCTTATATAAGATATATAATTACAATACAACATGATAATTGCCAAAATTTATTTAAACACTATATATATAAAAAGAAAACTATGGTTTAACATTTTTTTCAATACAACTGAATCATAACTCTTTTATAATAATATCATAATAGTTAATTACAGTATCATTACTTTTATATAAATTCCAATAAAATCACACTTTTATATATTACAAATGCAGTAAAACAGTTATAGCTAAATATCTGTAGTCACATATAGTGACATATAGCTAAATATCAATTATCCTTAACTTCTCTCAGGTGAAGTACTTTGTTCTATGCTAGTATGACAACAAACCATTATGTAGAAACGTAGAACAAAAATTTGCAAGATGAAAATATCATTGTTTGGAAAACATAAATCAACATTTTAGCATTAAACTCGTATGAAGGCAAATATAAAGTTTCTAGAATTTAAGTAAAAAACTGCATTTGTTTCCCAATAAGAGAGAAAAGACTAGAACGTACTGATCTGGGTCAAAGAGTTCACTTAGTGTCTTTTCTTTCTCCTCTTTCTCCTCAACTTGTGGCATTGAACTCGTTCCTTCATCCTGAATAGCTTTTGATGAAACAGAATCCACACCAGCATGTAAAATTATTGCATTTGAAACATCATCTTGAAGCGCAGCACGTGCCCTGTTATCATGGTTAAAAGTTGGAGAGACACGATCTTGACCAGTATGTAAAATAGTTGCATTTGAAACGTGATCATCTAGCACAGCACGTGCCCGATTATCATGGTTAGAAATTGGAGGGACACAATCTTGACCAGTATGCAAAACAATTGCATTTGGAACCACTTCATGGCCAAGTTCTAGTACTCTAGATGTCCCATATTGATCAGAAATTGGAGGGACACGACCCTGACCAGTATACAAAACAATTGCGTTTGAAATCTCTTCATTCTGGTCAACTTCTAGCATTTCACATTCTTGATCAGAATTTGGAGGGACACCACCCTGACCAGTATACAAAACAATTGCATTTGAGACTTCTTCGTTGTCAGCTTCTAGCATTTCACAATCTTGATCAGACATTGGAGGGATACGATTCTGACCAGTATACAAAACAATTGCCCTTGAAACCTCTTCGTTGTAAGCTTCTAGAACTCCATGTGTCCCATATTGATCAGGTATTAATGGGACAGAACCCTGATAAGAATGTGATATTGCATTTGAAACCTGTTCATCATCAACTTCTAATGCTGTATTTAAATCGACATTCAGATCAAATACAGATGATCCCAACTGTAGCATTGCGTTTGAAACTTCTTCGAGGATATCTTGTTCCATTGCTTCTGATCCATTATCAGAATCAGCTATGGATGGGGCACGACCTAAACCAATATACAAAACAATTGCATTTGAGTATGTGACCACTATTTCAAGATTAATGCTAGTATTCTACAACTATCTCGTCTAATATGTGACTTTCAAAATACGAGTCAAGATTTAAAAAATACTATAAATTGCTTTCGGAATGCAAACCATTTTGAGAAAAAAATAAATAAATTTCAAGTGTGTTGTGATAAACTGTACTATAAGGATGTGACTTGGGTTGCTGCGGATATGATAATTGGATTTTTCAAGAATCTAGGCAACCCTAGATACTGGTCAGAACACAATGATGCAACAAATTTCATGGAAATTCTATTGCCCAGTTAACATCACACTCCTCTATACCGGAGCACATCCCTAATCACATGAATGCAATTAGGAGATTTACATCTTTGTGATCTCATCTCTTTTTTCTTATCCTTTTAGTTAAAAAAACAACCAGTAATACTTTGTTTAGATTCAAGAGGAAGTGAAAAAAAAAAACCGAGATTGTTTAAAATGACAAAAGAAATTAAAAATAAGTAGAAAGTTTATATATGTGATTGATATAATAAATATTTTTTTAGATATTAATATATGTAGAAAATAATTAAAAAAATAATTATTAAAGTATAAACTAGAGTTAAAAGAAATTTTAAATTAAAATAAAAATGTTATAAATTCAATAAATACAAAAGATATTTTTAAAATAATAATATATTAAAATAAATTACTATAAATTGATTTATTTTTATTTATATATTTATTATTTTTTAATTATTAATATGAAAATTTTAATTATAAATAAAATGCTAGCCTATATAATTAGTTAATGATTTAATTCGTAATCAATTAGACTTACACTTTTCTTTCCAATCTTCTGGTATATATAAAAGAAAAGTCTAGATATATTTTTGTTTTCACAAATATGCGACTTCTTTTCTTATACTTTGTACTCATTTATTGTGCAGACCGAATCAACAATTTTTTCTTTAAAAACAAACAAAACCCTAAGGAAGGCTTAGATATAAAGGTAGTTAGGATGGGTAATACCATGATATAAAACAAAATAATAGTTCAAAAACACACTAAAATTAGCAATTTTATTTTAGCATAAATTTCCAAAATTTATATTTTTCTACCCTTTTAGTAAAATTATATACCCTAACTTTTCGTGGTTTATATAGTTAACCTTTTAGTTATGTGCAGAGACATAAATTGCAGAGACTGGGTAGGCATTGTTACTAATTCCTAGATGGATCAGAGGTTCTACTTCTTACACATAGTTCAACATCTAAGTTGAATGTCAAATTCTAATAGGGTTCTCTTAAATTTTGCAAGCTGTATAATGTAGAACATAAATTGTATCACCAACTAAAATATTTGATATAGTTGCAAAAGTAGGTTACGCACCATCCTCAATAGGAAGTCCAACAGATAAGTTCTGCCCTTCTGGATCAAATATTCCCTGAGATAAAGTCTTCAAATTTCTGCGCTTTGGTTTTTTGCCACTTCATAAAGATATTGTTAGTTGACCATTTTACTTCATAACATGAATCTATATGAGGGGCTGAGAAATTTCAGAACAGTGTGAGAATAAAATAGCTTACCAGTACATAAAAGTGTCGAGTTTTGGATCCACCAACTGTGCAACAATTTGGAGGGAAATTAATTATAAATTTGAGGAATAAACACTAAATACTAACAAATTGTTATCAATTTGACGTCAATAATGTTAATAGATTTATAAAAATTTGAGGACAGACTGTTCGAACCTCTTGCTTCCAGTTAGAGTACTTCAAAGATACAGATACAGATGGAAATTGCTCTGATTCCTGCAAAGTTATTCATACATGAAACCATGGCTTACTATAACTTAGTGATCATTAAGCTAGCAAGGGTTTCAAAAATTACTTACCGAGAATTCAAAACGAAATATCTCGTGAGATGACATTAGGTGGAGTTTTAAACTCTGTAACAGTAATGTCATCAGAAACATTAACAACAGATTTATATTATCAATAAATAAATTTAGAGTTTTGAATCAGTAATCAAAAGTCTTAACCGGTTAATATAAAGTACCTTATAATCTGTACACTTTACCAAACAGATTGCACATGTGAAATTTTCAGTAACTGCAATCAAACTTTTCAGTTAATATAAAATCATTGCTGTAATGTAATTTAAAAGAGAAACAAAAAAAAAAGTGAGTATCAGATAGAAAAAACTAAAATTCAGCTAAATAATTAGTAATTAATTACTCTAATCAAATCAAGAATATTATTATTGATATTTATCTCATAATTTGTAAATATTTGAATATAATCATTAGTTTTTTCCAAGAGTAAGATATATTTACAAATGAGGTACAAAAAATATTTAACTTATATACAAAATCAGATATAATTACAGAATTCTCATATAGTGCATAGCATTAAAAGACCAGTAAAAATCTCCTTATATTACTTAACCAAAAATATAATCTGAAAATAATGTAAAATTAACGACTGAACTCTTATTGAGTATCTTCTTTCTAGAATATTGTTTTTGTGTTAACAACAATAATGATCATAATATAATAATTAGTATCACTTCCATTTCTCAAAGCTAGGCTGTTAAACTCTCATGTTGTTACTAACCAATATAATTTGTAACAATATGCTACTACTATCCATTAATCTTGCTTTATTGATTGTGTAGTTTCCCTTCACTAAATATTTTGTTTTACTACAGAAATGGAGTTCAGGTTTGGATGCAAAGTCACAATGGACTTTACCAACTTCACAACTCTTCATATCCTAATTTGGTGGCACACCCTCCCTCTTAATTAATGCTCAGGTGACTCTGAACTCCAACAAAGTAAAACTATACCATATTCTATGTAACTCGTAAAAATTGATTAAAAACAGGGCAGAAACTAGTTTGAATTAGTCTTATTTTTTTCATTTAAAATGTTTTAAATATACGTAACTAACTTATTTTGTTAAAAACTGGAATCGAACCTAACTAATTTATGTTAAGCCTTTAGTGAGCTGGACTGCTTATTGATCCATGATAAAAGATTAAAAAAAAAAAAAAACTATCATAATCCAACAATTATAGAAAAAAAAAAATTAGAGTGCGAAAAATATACGTAAGTTTTCATTCCTCTCTCCGCTCTCTCATTCTCTCTCATTTCTTTGATATATATGTTAATATTAATATGATATTTATAATTATCATTTATAGTTATTATTTTATATTGAAATTAATTTTAATTTCCATTTAGAAAAAGTATAAAACTAAAGGTTATAATTTTCTTAAATTAAATGAACTAATTCCTTGTCGTAGGCCAGAGCGTACTCATTTTAAAAAAATATATATATATATTAATAAAAGGGTTGGGTTGAATTAGCCGAACAGCTAACATGTAGTGGACCAAACCAAATGCCCATTAGACGCATGCTTCCTGCACTTCCATAATATCATCTTCCACCTCCATACTTTATGAAATGGCTAAAATAACTTTTCTGAAAACGCTGAAAAGGGCTTCACAAAAATAAAAGAAAAGGGTCTGGGTGTATTTTACATTCCGGATATAATCTTATTTTCTAATTCTAGTTTTGGATTGGACCAATCCGGAAATAAAAAATGTAAAAAAAAATAATCATTTTGGATTGGTCAGTTCAGAAGTCAGGAGTAGGATGGAGGGATTTTAGACTGGGTCAATCCGGAAGTAAAAAAAAACAAATTGCTTCCTGCATCCCATCATATTTTTAAATACTTGTATTATCTTTAGGATGTAAAAATGGTTTTTGGAATTGAAATTTGGAAAAAAGTTTTCGGAGTGTAAAAACGGCTTCCGAAATTTGCATTTCGGAAATAATTTTGGGAGTGTAAAAATGGCTTTCAGAATTCCAAAAATCTCATTTTGGAAACATGTTATGGAATTACTTTTTAGTAACTCAAGTATTTTTTTTCCCACCAAATGCTTCTCTGGAAATGAGGTTCTATAAGATTTCTGGAATTTCCTTTCCAAAAACAAAGTAGAAAAGGTCCACGTCTACAGTTTACACAGAGTGATGCCACAAACTGTTGGCATTAGTTTATTCAGAGTCTACCTTAAGAAATATGTAGTTATTACCTTAATTTTGTTTTCAATATTAATTATAGTGTTAATTACAATATAGGTGTTATGAGTAGATAAATGAAGTTGAAAAGTCTATTGTGAAATTATATATTGTACTCTCTGTTTTATGAAAAATTAGAGTAAAAAGAGCATAATTCTATCATTTCATAATAGAATAAAAGTTTATTCTTTCTTTAAGAAGAAAATTAGATATATTCTTTATCTTCTTAATATTAAATTAGTGTCATAGCTATGGCGAGTGTGACCAATAATTGTTACTGTCCCGACTTACAAAGATGACAAATTATGACAATTGGAGCATTCAAATGAAAGCCCTTATTGGATCTCAAGATGCCTGGGAGGTTGTGCAAGAAGGTTTTGAAGAACTAGAAAATACCATTAGAAATATTTTTGGCCCAAAATAAAACGTTGAAAGAGACAAGATCGAAAGATAAGGTAGGTTTGTACATGTTGTATAGAGTTGTTGATGAGTCTATTTTTGAGAAGATTGTTAGTGCATCAACTTCAAATGAAGCGTGGGACATCTTGGAAAAATTGTTCAAGGGTGTCAACCGAGTTAAGCAAACACGTCTTCAAACTCTACGGGGGTGAGTTGGAGGCCATGAAGATGAAGGATTCAGAGGATGTATCTAGTTACATTACTCGTGTACAAACAGTAGTTAATCAACTCAAACACAATGGAGAAACCCTCACAAATGTAAGGATTGTGGAGAAGATTCTTTGATTTTTGACGGATGACTTTGAAAATGTTGTTTGTGCAATTGAGGAGTCAAGAAATTTGAAAGAGATGACCATCAATGATCTCGGAGCTTCTTTTGAAGCACATGAACAAAGGAAAAAAAAAGAAACAAGAAGTCTTGGAGGAAGTCTTACAAACAAAGATGACCATCAAGGAGGACAATGTGATGTATGTGCAACACAATCGAGAACATGAAGGTCGCGGTTATGGTCATAGTAGAGATCAAGGCAACAGAAACAATAATAAAGAGAGAGGACAAACAAACCAACAAAATTGGTGTGGACAAGGACGCGGTCGTGGAAGAGGTGATCGTTCTAATTGTCCAAATGTTGAATGTTATGACTGTGGAGATGTGGAGAATATGGGCATTACACAAGAGATTGCTATGCCAAGAAGAGAGTAGAAAAAGATGCAAATTTAGTTGAGAAAGATGAAGGAATCCTCACGATAGCCAATGAAGACATCACTATGAACAGTGACATGGTGTGGTATTTAGACACTGGTGCTAGTAATCATATATGTAGGCACAAACATCTCTTTGTTGATATACAAGAAATAGAAGATAGACATGTGTCTTTTGGAGACTCAACGAAGGTCCCAATTAAAGGAAAAATATGTTTTTCTAGAAGGATGAAAGACATGAAAAATATGTTTTTCTAGAAGGATGGAAAGACATGTACTATGGAGGACATCTATTATGTACCTAACTTGAAAAATAATAATCTCAGTATAGGACGATTATTACTGGAGAAATGATTATGATTTTCAATTTTCATGAAAGATCGTAGGTGTGGACATGACAAAGAATAAGATGTTCAAACTCAACCTAAATATAAAGACAATTTCTTTCAGGCGTGAATGGAAAGTTAAGGACGAAGAAGTTCAAATAGTAGAGACAGAAGCTACAAAGAATAAAGCACAGGTTGTGGCTCATGTGATGAAAGATGGATTTATTTAATCCTCCAATTAATGAAGAAAGTGATGCGGTTGTTTCAAAGAGAAAAGCATTTCTGTTGCAATATTAAGAAATAAGAAAAAGATAAAAGAGATAAGCCATGAAAATTTGAGAGTCTACCATTGGTTATGGTCTCTCTATTGGTCACTTTATGGATATGCCACTTACTGGTAACAGTAGAGGATGAAAGTGAAGAAAACCATTGGTTATGGTGTCTCTTTTGGTGACTCTATGGATATGCCACTTACTGGTAACAATAGCAATAGTTGGTAACTTGAAGAAAATGATTATGAAGGATGGAAGGTTTGAGTTTAAAGGGGAAATTTGTTAGCATTAAACTCAAATAAATTAGTTTTATTATTAAGGAATATGTAGTTATTAACTTTAATTCTGTTTTTAATGTTAATTATAGTGTTAATTATATGATAGCTATTAGAGAGATGAAGTTAAAAAATCTATGAGATTATATATTATTCTCATCGATAGAGTGTAGGAAGTAGAAAGTAACTGCCTAAAAAATACCATTTTCGAATTGAGTTAGTTCAGAAGTCAAGGGTAGGTTGGAGGATTCCGAATGAGGACAATCCGAAGTAAAAAAAAATAGCTGGAAAAGGTAAATACAATTTTCGGACTATAGGACAATCCAAAAATTAGGTGGAAAAGGTAGGAGTGAATGGCAGTGTCTTAAAAATTTTCTTCTAAAGACACTTTTGTCTTTTCACGTCTGCTATGAAGTTGCGAGATGATATTATGGAGGTGCAGGAAGAATCCACCCATTATAACAGCTGGACCAGACCAAAATACCCATTACAACCACTCTAGTGAAAAGGAGAGATACACCAAACATTGGTATAATCAAAACCTAATCATAGGGATTTCTTACTTCTAGTAACCCAATATATATAGTACAGTATCATATCACACTGGTACCATATAAAGAGATATAATTATTGAGAAACTTTATCCTAATATTAGTAATTAACTATTTCAATCTAAATATCTAGTTAACATCAATAGTGGACTGCATATTATAACATCCTTACTACTATATTTTTATAATGTAAATGTTTTAAGATGCATTAACTTCTATCAGTGACTAAATGAGCAAGAGAAAGAAGCATAAGAACAATATTAAATTACCTTCGATCTTGCGCAACTTGTTATGGTAATACCTGTAATAATTTTTAGAAAAAAATTGATTAAAACAGACAGAGCAGAATAATTATCATTTCTTATATTAGCAAAAAAAAAATGACAAAAGAGGACAATAGTAAAGGAGAAAACAGTTGAATTTTGTGCCTTTATTTCTTTTTCTAGCAGAATAAAAAAAATAGAAAAACTCCGAAAAAAAATTGGGTGAAATTATCCTGTCAAAAACAAAGAAGCGAGAGTGTCATACCTGTAATGAAATGCGAAATGTCCTGGCAACCTGAACCATGCAATCAATTAGAAATTAATACGTACACCAAATTTATTTAGCAGAAATTACAAGAAAATTCAATCACCAGCAAAATAAATAAATAAGAATTTAATATTATTAGCCCTAATGTATAAATTCAGAGGTAAAGTAACACTCTAAGGAATTCATAACTTCTTCGTACACTGTTTCTAAAGAGAGCTTCTTGAATTAACTAACTTTGACAGTTTTTTTTAACAACGAAAAATAAATTAATAAGAACATTTTTAAGAGTGTTCTAACCCAATAAATTAATAAGAACACCTTAAGCAAATTATAACTTAAACAACTATTAGGAACACAATCTCATAAAAATTAAGATCATCATAGTATAAATCATATAAACAATGAAACACACTACAATCAATTACACAACAGGAAAAACAACTACGTAAACAAGTAGCATACAAAAAAATAACTCAAACATAATCAAAACTAAAATCATTTGATCAACATATAGTACGCCTCTAAAGAAGTTCATGAGAAAAATGAAATTTACCAATTGATATGAGGTAATGATGATGAAGAAGATGCCTCTTCTCTCCCCTTCCGTGTCCAGCGAGGAGGGAGTTTCCTAGGTCCTCCACATTCTTGAAAACCAGTTGAGATATGAAGTATCTTTGATAAACCCTTTCAAAACCATAACAACAACCGTCAATACAAGTTCTCCATTAAGGAATTTTCGCTTGCTGGATAAAGATATCGATGCTAGAACAAACCTCCATTTCACAATCATTTGAATCTTGAATCGAAATGGTGCCACTCGTTTTTCGAGTCCAATGTTGCAAACAATACTGCAACATGAAAAAAAGTTTAATTAGTACATCTATCACAATTCTGAACGTTAAAGAACAGATAAAAAGCTTATACAAAACCAGTTCCCATAAAGAAAGAACCAAAACAATATTGAGCATCGAGCAACCACATATAATTTGATGTCATACCTTCAAATTACATGAACGAAATTCAGCACTAAATTGTATCTCAGTTCGATGTTTCAAAGGATAATCTGGAGATATATCCAAAATATCATAAAGAAATTTCAAAGATACTTTGCCATAAATGATTGTTTCACCACCCGATGCTGTCAAGTACAGAAGGAAATTATATGAGCATAAATATTACAGTTCAAAAATCAGCATTTTTAATAACAAAATCATCATTCAGTCTTTTAAAAGATCAGATTTATTTTAGAAAAGCAGAAGTTAACAACTGAAGCTTATATCTCACATTCATTAGAAGCCATCTCCACAGGATTGATTGTAGACAGTGAAATAGGGTTTTCCGCTGGAAAAAAAATGGTTACAACAAGGAGTTTAGCAAAACAATGGAGCTATAAATGTTCATGATCTATAGTTGGATCAAAACAATCATATGCATACCAGAGGCCAAAATGAAGAGAAAATATTCATCATAGTCAGTTTTCACATCTAACTTTTCTTGTTGAGGAAGAATAAAGTTTACTCGGACATGATTATTCCCATTGCAGCAATCAATTCCAGAGGGACCTTGAATTGTGGATATCCGACCAACATGATACTTTGCTGCCTTTGAAAGTCAAAACAAAAAAAGTATTATGCAAAGAGAATTAGGCATATTAAACAATAAGAAATTATTTAGAAATATAAAAGAATTAACAAGGGGCTCAATTCCTACCCCTGTAGGTTCGTTGTTCGGATCCAGCTTTCCCAGACAGATACACAAAGGAAACAAAGATTGAATATTATATTCAACTTTCCATGACAGCGAAACTGTCATTTCAATCCTATATTTTCAAATAAGATACCTCGTTAGCATCTCAATAATGAAAACAATGACTCCAAATCTCTATAAATTATCAAATTTAACCATTTCTGAAAAGAAAAATCTCATTCGAATTGAGGTAAAAGAAGATGTATCACAAGGTCTGCATGACAGAAACCTCACCTGTCTTACACACGATCTCATACTCAATATTGTCAGCTACCTTTGGATGATATACAATTTCTTAACCATTAGTATGAAGTATTTACCAACTTTTTTCACTAAGTAAACTACGTGGGAGATCTGATTAAGGACATTATTCAAATCCAATCAATTATTTCTGTTCACAGAGTTTGAATCTAAAACCTTGTTTAAAAATTATAAATCCATTTTTTAGATGAACTTTTTGGTAGATATAGGTATGTATGGAGGTTGAATAATGTGTCGTCGTACATGTTTAATGAAAATTGAATGATTATTGAAAGTCTTTTAGAGTATTTGATAGTATGATAGTATTTATGTGACTATCTATACATTTGTAACTATTAGCACACTATTATAATATTCAAAGAGTTATTTTGGTGATTAAGAAGTATTTGAATGTACTACATAATGTAATCAAGAAAAAAAAAATCAAAATGGGAGTAATTTAGTTCTAAGATCATGAATGACACTTACAACAAAATAAAGTGAGGAACGATGATAACAAATAACACTTCAAAATCTAGCAACATAAATTATAATAATTTTTATTTTTCTTTATTTAAAGGAGAAAAATATGATCTTGAAGCTATTAAAATTAATTGTTCTTACCTCTTTGAATGTATCAGTTAACAAAAATAGAATACGAAAATCAAGTCATTGTAAAGTTGAGAAGAAAGAAAACCACATGTTGTTTGGGATGGAACAAATAGGAGTCCAACTAGTCATATTGCAAGAATCATAAGGCCAAAAAACATCAAAGGAAACATGACATACTCTTCAACAAGAGTTCAAAGAAAATTCAAAGGTAACAATCAAACTTCAATCTCTTAAGAGGAGATTTGGATAATGAGAAGTGGAAGAAAAAGAAAGTTAAAAGAAATCATCAATATATTGTATGAATTGATTAACTAAATTAAACTCAAGGAAATAAAATCAATAATGGAAAAACTATTGAAAAAATTCTTATTAGATTGACTAAATAATTTGATCTTACGGTGTTTGTCATAGAAGAAACTAAAGACTTCGCAATCTTGACTATTTAAAGATTTCTTTTAATAGCAAAAAATGAAATCAATAGGAACATTTAAGGGGTGTTTCAACTTTATTACAAAACAAACAGAACAATATAATAGACTCTTTTCAAAAAGTTCATACACAAGGAATAAAATCCCCACAACTATCTTGCAAAGTGCACTTGGACTAATACAATTGTAGTTGCTTAGATCCTATTATCAAAGATTGTTATTCTATACTGAAAAATCAATTGAAAATACATCTCAATCCAAACTCAAGATGAATAAAAAATATTTAGTGAGTCTTCTAAAGATGGAAAATTTGGAAGATGTAGAGGAAGAGAAAGAAGTTATTATGAAGGAAGAGGAACAAATAGGACTCAAATAAAGGCAACCTCAATGTTATAATTGAAAAGATTTGGGCATGTTCAAAAGAGATTTTATATGAAAATCATCAATACAAATAAAGCAATAAAATTTTTTAAAAAATTTCTTATTTGCTTGTCAAAAGACAATTCAAGATAATCACTATAGAGTTCATATAACCATGTATAAAGAAGCTTTTGTTAACACAATCTCTTTATTTGCCTCAAAAGTTAAATTAGATAATGAAGAGTATGTTAAAGTAAAATAAAAATGAAACATTGAAATTACAACAAAGTAAGAAGGTAAGTTGATTTCTGATACTTTTTATATGTGTCAAAATTAGATGAAAATTGAGCATTGACCAACTTCTGGAGCATGACTATTCTCTTTGATGTGAGAATTGGAAGTGAAAAATTGTTTATTTAAAAGGAAAAGTTGTTTTTGTGAAAATGAGAAATAAAAGAAGATTTTCACTTTCTCTTTTTTATGAAAGAAAATTCAACTTGAAGGTTAGAGAAGAAAACAACTCTTATTTATCACACAAAAGACCTAGACAATTAAATTTCAATAGTCCTATATTGCTCTCTCAAAAGATATATAGTGTTTGGACTACAAAAGATTGAAAAGAAAAATGAATAATGTGAAATGTAACAAATATCAACATCAACCATTCTTAAAAGAAGGAATAAGAAAGGTCAAAGTGTCAATGGTCCAATGTGTGCTCTTTCTCATAGTCAAAATAGGTATTTTACCTTATTTTTGAGAAAAAAAAAACAAAAGTTTAACAAAAGTAAATTATGAAATAATTTATTTTATGAGAAAAAAAAACTAAAGTAAATTATGTATTTAAAAGTTTAACTCACTTGTTTAAAAACAAAGTGTTAGATTCATCAAAATATTGGCAATAATCTACATGTTGAAAAAATGTCCAACAAAAATAAAAACTATTTAGAATATGACACCAGTTGAAACATGGAGTGGAAGAAAAACTTCACTGAACCATCTAGAAACTTTTGGGTGTGTTTGTTATGCTCAAGTTTTCAAAAATAAATAATAAAGAATGAAGAATCAAGTATGAGATGCATCTTTATTGGTTACAGTTACATGTCAAAGGGCATTTTATATATTGAAGACTAAAAAAATGATGACTAATCAAGATGTCATACTTAAAGGGAAGACTTTTTGGATTTGGAAAGGAAAAAAAAAAAAAGGAAAAAACAATTCCAACAACTATTTTTCAACATAATTCTACACCTATAAAATGAGGAATTAGCTAAAAATACATCAAGTTTTTCATTCTCATCCATCTTTCAAGCTCAAGTTCATAATCTCCAAGCTCAACTCCTCAAAAAATAAGGAGTTTCAATGATATTTATGTAAGGAGTAATTAACGTGTTGTGGAGCTAGAACACTTTTGATATGACTTATAAGAAATTTTGAGAAAGGCAGGCAAGAAGAAATTGATGTAGTTTAAATAGTAAGACATGAGATTAAATCCAATAACCAAATGATCAAAGAATTTATTTATGTGAAATAGGTGTACAAAATAAAGCATAATCCAAATGATAGAAACCAAAAGATTAAAATATGACTTGTTGCAAAGGGGTATTCACAATACTCTAGTGTTGATTTTGAGGAGGCTTTTTCTCTCAATGGCATGTTTAGACACTTTTAACACTTTAATTTCTGTTACAACTCAAAAATGATGGAAAATATTTTAATTTGATGTAAAGTTAACATTTTTCATTGTTGAATTGAAAAAAGAGGTCTATGTTGAAAAATCTCATGACTTTGAGATTGAAAAGCCAAGAATATGGGGTTTATAGGTGAAATAAAACTCTTTATGTTTTGAAATGACCTCCAAAGCCATGGTACAACAACATTCAATTTCATAGAGAAAGACTTAAAGAAGAACAAGAATAAGCCTACCTTGTAGGTCAAACATTAAGATATGAACTATATTTTAAATATTGCATTGTATGAAGATGACTTGATATTCACTACAAACTATTTGTAATTAATTGAAGATTTCAAAAGAGAAATGATGTAGAGATATGAGATGAACAATCTAATCTTGTTGTAATATTTTCTTAGATTGAAAATTTTTCAAGAGAATGATTAAGTATTTATTTGTCAAGAAGAATATGTTGAGGAAACATTGAAGAAGTTTGGGATGTTTGATTGTAATTGTTACTGCGTGAATAAAATAAAGAAACAAGATGGAGAAAAGAAAGTTGATATTATCAGCTATAAAACTCTTATTGGTAATTTATTTTAGCTCATCAGTTCCATGTATCAGATGTATATTTGCAACAAGTTTACTTTAACCGTTGATGAATGATCTAAGTCATCTAGATGATTTTTGTGATAGTAATGATGGGGTAGAATGCATGCATGTTACTAAAAGCACTTAAATGGATATGCATTTTTGTTTTTCATGGTGTCCAGAGAAACAATAAGATGTGTTGTCTTTCAATCTTGTAAAGAAGTTGAACATATTTATCCAGTTTAACAAATATGGTTAAAGAAAACACTTGAAAATTTTAATGAATAACAAGATATCCTGATTATTGCTTAGAATAATAAATTATCTATGTTATATACAAAAATCCCATTTATTATAAAAGAAAAAGATATATAGTCATCAAATATCATTTTATTAACAAAATCAATTGAATAAGAGATAAAGTTAGAATTTTTCATGTTCAATGATCAACCTACTAATATTTTGAGGAAGATTTTATCTAAGTGTCAAAAATAAGAAAATTCTTAGAAAAACAACACATTAAAAGATGCTTTGCAAAAAGCGACCAAAGAAGAAAAAAAGAAAATAATCAAAACAAAGAGTAATTCAGATCTAATTTATCTTTATCTTGTTTTAATTTTTCTACACTATTTTACTGAAAATAAATGTTACCTCTGAAATATGAGCAACAACGAAAGGTCTATTTTGGTATGCCTAAAGGTCCCTAGTACCTCATTATAACAACATTTGATAATGTATTCCATAAATGCAGTGCACATGATGACAAACCACGGCAACAGTATTAACAGGTCTCCATATGTTAGAGAGGCTCAAAGAAATTGAATTACAAAAGTCACACTGCTTGACGGCAACTCATCGTGATGTGTCATTGAACCACAAAAATGTTAATGTTAAATTAGAAAAATAGTAACTTAGAAACAGTTATTCTGCCAAACATAGCACATATACACCCACATGATCTTATAGCATGTATTAAACATAAATATCGGTCTAAGGAAGATTATGTATAATAGTTTACCTCTTCTTTTGATTCTCCTTTATGTTGTAGTTCAAGCATCTTTGAAGGAATCTTGGCTATAAACAGGCATGTACATCGTTAGAATAAAACAGACAATAATATTATCTTCAGAGAAAAGAAAAAAGGAATTAAGAAGTAAAGCAAATGATATATCCAGTCCTCCAACTCATGTATATGATAAAGTGTTAACAATGAAAAGAAATTATCACAGTAAATGCAGTACTCTATAAAAAGTTGGATACAGGAATCTATTATATATTATCAAAAAAGAATATTTCACAATCACAACAAAGGCTAAACCATGCATGCATGTCCTCTCTTCATCTGATTCGTTATGTAATTTACTTTAACCAAAAAATAATAAATAATAACCAAAAATTCATCAAACAGTCAAAAGCTTCTCAAATTCTAATACCCAAATAAAAGTTATAAACAATCACATAAATATAATTAACAATGGCAGAAGGAGTACTCGATCACGGATTCTGTTGTAGATCTCTACTGGCTGGCAGTAAACTGTCAAACTCTGTGATGCAGCAAGCTTCTGCTCTTCAGTTAAATGCTTCAAAATATATTCAGGGTCTGCTTGCTTCCTGGTTCTTGAACATCTGCATGGTTAAGCAATGTTTGCATTTGTTATGTTGCATCTCTTTTGAGGTTGGTGGAAAACTGCAGTAATTCCAGGAACTTACCTTTCAGAAGCTTCACCTTGCATTCTGCCTGAAGAAGTCTCCGCTACATCAGACATTTATCTGAACCTCGAGATATGAAAAATTATCTGCAGCAACGAAGCTAAAATAGAAGACACTGCAAAAAATCAGCAAAACCTATGTAAGGTGAAGAACCTAACCAAGTGACACGTGAACAATACCTAGTACAGCAAGTCCCTAACTTGAACAATCAAATAACTAAAATGTTGCCACCCTTATACTTGGAATGTTACCATCACAGTTGCTTTTAACCTACCAACATTCGAGTAATATAATATATGAATAAAATAAGGAAAAACACCGAAGTCTTCTTTGTAAATAAGACACTTCATATAGAGTGATTCATGAATCCATCTAAATACATATATTTTTACATAAGACTTAACTTCACAACCAAATTTTAGTGTTAGAATCATACATCATCACTTTAAACCTTTGACTTCATCTAGGAATCATATAGTTTGCATATACTAATCATAAAAAAAAAAAGAAAATCTGTTTATAAAATTCGTCACTTCTTCTGAAAGTACTATATTTTAAAATCTGAATGCTTATGTTTTTTTTTTTCTCAAACCTTGATTTGTTGGACTGACCTAGATGATGTGAGGTTTTAGGAATGGTAGACCCAATTTTACTTCCAAGTTATTATATAGGAGTTGGACATCATAAAAATGCGTGATTCAATATAATTTTTTCATATAAATAAAACTATATTTTTTAGATCAAATCTTTCCCAAAAAAATCAATATTTTCAACTTGGTTGAGGGGAGTAACCACAATCTATATTTTCATATTAGAAATTTTATAACTAATCTAAACAAAATAATAAAAAAACAAGAAATTAGATAGAAATCTCTAATATGCAATACTTAGGTTTTTTTTAACAATGAAATGAAATTAATATGAAACGTTTTAGGGATACTGCAACCCTTATACAATATAAAGAAGAAAATATAAATTTAAGGACAATAAAATCATATCTACCCAATGAAAGTAGCAAATACAATTAACACAGTACCGATCCCATCCCAAACAAGACTTAGGGTTTTAAAGAAATTAGAAATCCATATACTTAAATCTCAACATGGCATACATTACCTATTACTATTCCATTTCATAAATAATTCCTTTAAATCTATAGATTGTGAGTTTACCTAAAAAAAGGTGGAAATATATACTTTTGAAAAAAAAATCATGTTTCTTATAATTCAAATAACATTCTTGATGCTTATGTCACTTATGAATACAAATTGGGTGTGAATTGAATAACAGAAAACTAACAAAGAGAGAAACAAAAGAAAAATACAAGAAAATAGATTTAGGGTTTAATAATCGTACCTCAAGAAGGGATTTGCAAAAATAAAAGGGGAAGAGAATTTTTTTTATCAACAAAAAGATATGATAAATCTAAATCGAAACACTTAGGTATTCGAACTCTATTACTCAATATATACAACAAAAATGTTTTAAAACATTACCTTTTGAATCACAAATTTTTGCTTCAGTTTCGCAAAATACATCACACTCTCAAGATGGACAGAAATTCGAGATACGTCCTCAAATTACAACACACACATATATATAGACATATATATACATACACACATATATATACATACATACATACATATATATACATACATACATATTTATATATAGTATATATATAAATATAATTGAAATGAATTACTTTTAATTTAGATATTTTATCATTTTTTATATTATCAAATTAAATTAATTAAACCATATATGCACTATAATTCTCTCTAATAGAATATTTATAATTTCTATCCCATTTTATTTATTAATGTGTACACAAAATAAGAAAATTTATGTTACATATTATTTAAATAAGTTATCATTTAACACTAAAATTATTTTTTTTAATTTTTTTTCATATTCATGAAGGGTTGGAATAGCATAGTCTTTTTTATTTAACTTTTCTTTTAGTAAAAAAAATAAAGGAAAAATTATTTGTTTAGATAAATACTTAATATTGTAACAATTAGATATTACATATATATATATATATACCAATAATAAATATTTTATTTAAAAAAAAGTGATGGTAAAAAGTAATTTTCAAAGAATATATATACATTATGAAAAGAGAAAATTGTAGCACTCATAACACACATTTCATTAATGACATGTTTAACATAAAAGGAATTAAAATATACTTATGATCTAATTAATTTAAGTAGTTAATATAAAATAAAATAGAAAATCTAAAAGTAACTAATTCCACTTATTCTTAAAATAAACATTCTTATTATAAAATTTTCATAGTTGGAGAAATGTCTTAGGGGATTTGATGCATTCATCCTAACCCTTGTACCTAAGGTTGTAAACCTTAGGAACTAAATGGTTGTAAACCCTAGGAACTAAATGAGTACATGCCAATTTCACTTGTGGAGAGTGTATACAAAATCATAGTTAAAATCCTCTCAAATAGACTCGAAAAAGTTATCCATAAGATTATTGACCAAAAGCAATATGCATTACTGAAAGAAGAGGCTTACTCATAATGTAGTGGATGCTAATGATGTGGTCGATGAAATTAGAAAGAAAAATAGGGAAGGGCTATCGTGAAAGTACATTTTGAAAAGGTTTATGATTGAATGAGTTGGGACTTCCTATATTATATATTGGAAAGATTAGAATTTTGTAATAAATAGATTAGGTGAAAGGAAGGAATAATGGAGTCTGTCTAAATATCAATTTAAGTTAACAAGAGCCCACTAGAGGAATTCAAACCATCCAAAGGAGTAAGATAAAGAGATCTACTAACCCTTCTTTTGGTTTTGGATTGTGGTTGAAAGGCTAACTGGCTTGGTTAGGAAAGTAGTGGCAAAAGGCTAAAGGAAATATTGGTGGGGAGTAAAGGAATAGGGTGAACATGTTACAGTTCGTTGATCATACATTATTCATGTAGCAGGTTGATTCAAAAAATATAATGATCATAAAAAGTATCCTGCGTGTATTTAACATTAGGGTTGAAAGTTAATTTTATAAGACAGTTGGCAGGGATTGGGGTAGATCAAATCTCATTACTACTTGTCCCATTCAAGTACTTAGGTCTGCTTGTAAAATGCAAAACGACTTGAATTATTTGGAAGATATGTGATCAATGGGTAGACACTACCACAACCTATCATAATAATGCACAAGAGCACTTTTACAATTCAGCCTGACAGGTTACCTAAAATGACTAACAAATTGTAGATGTGTATGTAGGTAGCTGCAATATGGTCTATTATGATGCATAGAAATAGAATTATTTTAGGAACCGGTAAAATATTTTGAGGAGTTGTTTAACTCTGCTTAAGTAAAGGAACAAGTGTAGATCACAAATAAGGTATCAAATGTGAGCCTTGGCTCATATATATAATTAGTGTGAGTTTAGTAAGAGTGAATGTGTGCTAACACATAGGTCCAAGCACATATGTTAGGTATGGTAGAATAGGAGTTCTACCTTTTATGTGTTTGGGACTAAAACATGAGTAGGTTATTGGTACAACAAACCACCTGCATAAGGGATCACATGTGTACCGCTACTAATGTGCCTCTCTCTTTCAAGTAGTCTCTTGACAGGTTGTTCATTCATGGGAGTATAATGTGTCACAACAAAATATTTTTTAGGCTAAGGTTTGTGTATGTGTACAAAGTGTCTTATGTAGGTATGCAACTGATACAGAGTTGACAAATACCAAGATCATTGCCTTCAGGTCGCCATTTTGAATGAAAAAAATGATATTTTTTGGATCTAGCACTTACCACTCAACCAAAAGTTATAGCCATTAGTCAAGGCGTAACTCTTTCTACTTAAGAGCATAACAACCCAAGCGCCACAATTCGATTGTGACTTGGCCCACCTGGCCTCCACCACAGGACAATTGATGTCACTCACAACAATCTCCACGTTAAAAATTGCCCTGATGGAAATTAAACTCGTGACTTTGGATTTGATATCAATTTGGGATCATGTGTTTACCACAAGGTCAAAAGCTATAATAATCCACTTGACTCTTTCCACTTTATAGAGTAACAGCCAAGCACCACGATTTGATTGTGACTTGATCCACTTGGCCTCCGCCACGAGACAGTTGATGTTACCCGCAATAATATCAAATTGTAGGAACCAATTTTTACACAAACCTAGTAATCCAGGGAATAATTATGAAACTATAATGAATCCATGCTAACTTGTTACTAAATCAAGTTGATTACTATTGATATAAAAACAACATACTAACAGTGTGAGTGGAAGATAGTAGCCAATCAGGACAAGGATAATATGAAGAACAAATTACATCAAGTGCAACTTTAAAGCTATCCATATTCAATCTACATGCAACTTTTATATAAGATGAAGCAATAGTATTTATAAAATTTGGCTTGTGTAATTGATGTTAAAACTTGAAGCACCATGCCTTACCAACTAGGAAAGTAAAGTATCATGCCCTACCCAAATCAAGAGGGAACGGAGAGTATATGGCTAAAGTTGTCAAGGAAGGAGATCTATGAGATTTTCTTTCAAGTGAAAATGTTGCGAGCTACAAAGCCTACAAGAGGAGACCTCCAAACTCAAAACAAAGATGTTTTCTAAAATGTGGAAAGAGTGACAAGGGTGAAGAGTTAAACAACATTTGTACATGTTAAATATTAATTAGAGAATACATAACTCGCATATGTACACCTTATGATTTGGGAACATAGATGCACAAATGATAAGTCAAATGACACAAAAGGTAAAAATGAATTATAAGTAAATTAGGTTGTGTTTATAGGGCTCCATTGCATAATGTAGTTATATTACAAGAAAAAAACTATTTAGAGACCAATTTTTAAATATCAAATAAAATGATTGCTATATTTTATATGAAAACCTATGTATCTTTATAAATGGATTGAAGTATCCTAGATATTTCATAATTATATTTATTTCTTATTACTGATAAAAGAAATAAGTTAAAGAACTTCACAAATCAAATATTTTAGGAAGTAAGTGACTAATTATATTTTGATATATTTATGGATTAACATATACATCTAAGAGAAATAGTGATTTTATGGATAATATGCGACACTAATTACTTTCTTTTTCAAAATGAGTGGCTCACTTTATATGATTAAGAAATATAAATTTTCTTTTTTCTATTTTTCTTTCTTAGGTTAAGCATCTCGAAAGGTTATAAGATTAAAACATTAATTTAAGACTTTATGTAAATGTGATAGGAGAAACTTAGAAAAAGTCTTAAATAAGATACTGGAATAAAAAAATAATTTTTAATCTTTAGAGAGCGTTTTTAGTCTACTAATCTCTTCATTTAATTATAATATTATTTTTATTTAATTATCGGGGTATTAAATAAAATTAATTAATTAAATTTTTAATTTATAAAAAGTTAAAATGGAAATAAAAATATTAAAAATATATTTTTTATAAGATTTTTCTATTAAACAAAATTTGCAAGAAGGTCATAAAAATAATGACATAATATGGTGCACATACAATGTGATAAGACATTATAGAATGAAGATCAAGTTTAATTATTACCTTTTTTTAACTTATATATATATATATATATATATATATATATATATATATATATATATATATATATATATATATATATATGTATATATATATATATAAACTCACTTAAACAGAAGAAAATACTTATAAAGTTTTTAACTGATTATTTAATGTTTTTAATTAGATTAATAAATAAAAAATTAATATGTTTACATAAATTAAATTAAATCATAATAACATTACTGTTACATACTATATAATTATATCTTTCAAACAGCATAATACTAAGTTTTTAATTTTTTAAATTAATTTTAATTAGAGAAACGGATTGGCCCACCTCATTCCTCCATTTTGACAGGTTGTAAAGAGACCAGTTTATTAAATCTGACCTGTTTTGTCATGTTTAAATTTAATTATATAAATAAAATAATAAAATAAATATAGGTGAAGAACAGTGAATTTAAAGTTTTCAAACATGAATAGAATTAAAAAAATAAAATACACAAAAGAAATTACAAAGTCAAAATTACGTAAGGAGGCTATAAACTGGTTGTTGATTCCTTGTTCTATATGTCTATATGGTTTGAATTATATACGCAGCAATGCAAATGCTTGATGGACATTAGCAATATATACACCAAAAGCTGACATGATATGCTTATAGGAGACATGTACGCCATGATGGAATATATATATATATATATATATATATATATATATATATATATATATATGTGTAATTTGAACTAGTTTTTAGCAAATATTTTTGCTATATTTCAAATTTTAAAAGTATTTTTAGATAAAAAAATATATTAAATTATTATTAAGATTTTAAAATAATTAATGTTGTTTAATTTTTGGTACGTAACATCCAGTACATTTCCTTCAATTCAAAAGTTATTTATGTTTATTTGAAATTAAATGTCTAAAAAATTTATTTGTTAGATAGGCAAATTGTTGTGTGTGCAAAGAATAACAATTAACTTCGATTGTAGTAGTTTAATCGTTAAAATTACAAAAAAATCTTATTTACTTATTTTAATTATAATCGTGTGCAACTAAGTCTTTTATGGATGAATTTTTTATATATTAATTTTGAGGAGAAATAATTTACTGTATTGGAATATAGTAAATAATTAGTATATTTACTTGATAAATCATTATGCTTGTAACCAATAATTAAATTATTTGAGGTGCAAGTTAGTATGAAAATTAATTTAATTACTTAATTGTGATTTAAAGTGCCTTATTCTATTAAATTAGCTAATTCTATAGACGTTTCTAAATCAATTTCTACAGTAGTTAAAATTATAAACTGACATACAATTACATAGTGTAAAATTACATCGCAAAGAATAAATTCAATATAAATTTATTAATTTTTATAATTAATTAGTAATACTATTAAACGCTTTTGTTTATCATTAATTATCTCACATCTCATATCACTAAGCTGCCTACACATAGTCTTAAACCCATCTTCAATTATAACTCATGCACCCAATGTTATTAATAATATAATTAATGTTATTAATAATGTAATTAATGTTATTGATAATATAATTAATACTATTGATAATAGAATTAATACTATTGATAATATAATTAATACTATTGATAATATAATTAATAATATTAATAATAATATTAATATTATTTATTAATATTAATATTAATATCATTACTATCATTAATACTAATATTAATATTGACATTAATACTATATTAATTTTAAGATTAATATTATTATATTATTACTATTAATAATAATATCATTCATAATACACATCATAAGAAAAAAAAATTATTTAGAGACCAATTTTTAGCTACCAAATGAAATGGTTGTTAATTATAACCAAAATAATCACCAAATTAAATTTTGGTTGTTAAATAATTATAAAATAAAATTAATGATTGAATTTAGTGACTAATTAAAACTATATAATTGGTATCTAACATTAGCTACAAGATTTTAGTGACTTATAACATTAAATTCTAAATTGGTATCTAACTTAATTAGAGACCAATTTAGAATCTAATGGTATAAGTCACTAAAATTTTGGTAGCTAATGTTAGATACCAATTATATTGACTTAATTGGTCACTAAATTCAATCATTACTTTTATTTTGTAGTTATTTAGCAACAAAATATAATTTGGTGACTATTTTGGTCACAGTTAGCAACTATTTAATTTGATAGCTAAAAATTAATCTCTATATAACTTTTTTCTTATAGTGACATATCCATAAATAATTATAACTTATATTCGTCTGTGAGTAATCATAACTTATACTTTATCGACAAATATAAATATACGAGTAATCATAATTTGTATTTTACCAACAAATACAAATTTGTGAATAATTGTATTTTATCCATGGATACAAATATGTGGATAATAATCTGTAAGTAATACTAGACTTACTTATGAATTTGTATCTATATGTAACAATCGATAAATAAATTAGAAATTTCTTATAGTGTAATAATGGTTGAAAATCAATTTATATTTTTGTTGTCTTTATTTTAAAAGTTGTAAAATACTTTTAAAATAAAGGAGACTTTGTTAAAAATTTTAAATTTTTAAAAATATATTACATCTTGAAATGAGACTAAGGTAATGAAGGTAAAGCATGTTTCTTGAGTGATAACCACTATTTTACATTTTTTTTTTCAAAATTTGCATGAAACCGATTTTATATGAAAAAAAAATGCAAGATGACAAGTTTCATGTTTTGACACTTTATAACATATTCCCAAAAAGTGAATCATTAAGGATCACCAAATATAAACATTAGAGCACCCCCTTATATATAATAAATCTTTAGCACATCCTTTTTTCCTTAAACTCAATTCTAGTTACCAATAAAAATTAACATTTATGCCTATATAAAATACACAACATCTCAATACTATTCTAGAGTAACAATTTCTACATATATGCTTATGGTGTTGCCATGTTTTGTGCATCAAAGATAATATTCATCTTCAATTGGTCCCAATTAGTCTCATCAACTACCTGTCAGGGGTATAATGTTGATTTTTTCTCTACTACTCCTCTTGGGTATTATGTGTTATTACAATTGATATGTTTCTTCCTTTCTCAAGTATTGCATGCAATGCTTTATCAGGAGTGTCTCGTGTCTCAGTTGAGTCCTCAGTTGAAAGATTATGTTCCTTTTGAAATTGTTGTTAGAAAATTGATCTTAAGGCAATGATCATTTTTTTACCAGTAATAACAAAAATATAAGAAAATAAGCATTAAAGATGTCTGGATCCATATATAAAAATTCTCAATAAATACTAAGGGATGTAAATATATAACCTGTGAAACCTAGGTTTCCATACTAAAAAAATCATCATACAATAATAAAAGCCAACCCCACAGACCAAAATAACCTCTATTATGATGCAACTTATGATCTTTACAGACCCAAAACATAACAAAATGTCCTATTTATACATATATTCTACCTTGGGGACACACATACCAAACATAACAACAATTCAGTGTATTAGAGATTCTATGGACAACTTGTTGTCGTAATTTTGCACCATAATAACCTTCCCCACATCATTTTCTTTCAGTTTGTTGTAATTTCCCATTAATACGACTAAAAAATGTTCTGTCCAAATTTCATGACTTTTAGCACGAAAATTTGCCAAACTTCCAAACTAACCAAAAATGACTTGGTTTTGGTTCCAAAATTCCTGAAAATCCCTTTTTGGGTCAATTTGTGGTTGTTGACATAAAAGAGGACTAAGACAACTTCAACTCCTAATTTCGTGACTCTTTCAGGCACGAAAATCACCAAAGCTGGAAAAGTTCAAAACCAAGCCAAGATGACTTGATTTTATACTCAAAACATACCCAAATTCTTTTTGGTTCATTTCTCATCAGTACGACTTAAAAAAGTTCCGGTCAAACTTTCATGATTTTTGGCACGAAAGCCTGCCAAAGTTGAAAACTAATTCAAGATGACTATGTTTTGTACCCAAACCTTTTGCACAACATCTTTTATCATTTTGTTATTGTTTCCCATCAACACGGCCAAAAAGTGTTTTGTCAAAATTTCATTACTTTTAACACGAAAACTCACTAAACATGCAGATGGGCCCAAAATGATATGGTTTTGCCCCTGACACTCATGAACATCCTTTTCTTGGGTCTATTTGTGGTTGTTTACATAAAAGATGGCCGAGAAAATTTCAGGTCAAATTTTCATGACTCTTTTAAGCACGAAAATTACCAAAGGTGGCAAAGTTGAAAACCAAGCCAGGATGACTTGGTTTTGCACCTGAAGCATACCTATTCTTTTACGTCCATTTGTTATTGTTTTCCATCTATACGACTCAAAAAAGTTCTATCCAAAATTTCATGCATTATGGTACGAAAGCCCACCAAAGTTGGAACCAAATCCAAGATGACTAGGTTTTGCACCCAAACCTTCCCCACATCATTTTTTGGTCATTTTGTTATTATTTCCTATCGATATGGCTAAAAAATATTTCGGTTAAAATTTCATGACTATTGGCATGAAAACTCTCCAAACTTATAAACCAACAAAAAAGAACTTGATTTTTTCCCAAAACTCTCGAACATCCTTTTTTGGGTTGATTTGTAGTTATTTGACATGAAAGAGGGCCAATAAACATCATCTCTTAATTTCATGACTCTTTCAGGTACGAAACCCACAAAAGCTAGCAAAGTTGAAAACCAAGCCAAGATGACTTGGTTTTTCACCCGAAACACACCCATTCTTTTTGGTCAAAATTTTTATCATTTCCTATCAATACTGCTAAAAAAAAATTGGTCAAATTTTCATTACTTTTGGCACCAAAACCTGTTAAAGTTGGAAACCAACCCGGGATTACAAGGTTTTGCACCCAAACCTTCTCCACATCATTTTCGGTCATTTGTTGTTGTTTCCCATCAACACAACTCGAAATTTTTATTGTCAAAATTTCGTGACTTGTGGCACGAAAACTCACCAAACTTTTAAACCGATCCAAAATGACTTGGTTTTGCCCCAAAACTTCAAAAGATCACTTTTTCTATGTCGATTTCTGGTTGTTCGAAATAAAAAAGGGCCAATAAGACTTCAGGCCAAATTTCATGATCATTTAGGCATGAAAAATAACAAATCTAGCAAAGTCGAAAACCAAGCTAAGATGACTTGGTTTTCCACCCGAAACATACTCACATTCTTTTTTGTCCTGATGAAGGAGTACTTGAGAGACCATATGATGTGCCAATTAGAAGAAGCAAGGCTAAAGACTTAGAGTAGGAAGAAAGTTTATAGTAGACTTTTCTATTGTGGAAAGTGGATTATTAAAATTTTTCTCCTTTGTATAAATTGTAGAAGGTAAAATAGGAATTTCTGGGCTAAGGAATTTAGAGACCAATATTTAGCTACCAAATGAAACGGTTGCTAATTGTGACCAAAATAGTCACCAAATTGAATTTTGGTTGCTAAATAACTACAAAATATAAGTAATGATTGAATTTAGTAACCAATTAAGTCAAATAATTGGTATCTAACATTAGATACCAAAGTTTTAGTGACCTATATCATTAGATTAATGTTAGATACCAATTATATGACTTAATTGGTCACTAAATTTAACCATTGCTTTTATTTTGTAGTTATTTAGCAACCAAAATCTAATTTGGTGACTATTTTGGTCACAATTAGTAACTATTTCATTTGGTAGCTAAAAATTGGTTTCTAAACAACCTTTTTTCTTGTAGTGTTAGCTTCAAGAAATTTTTGGCTAAGCTTTTCTGAAAGTGTTGCTTTATGTTTACAATAATAGATCTATCAAGATTATTAGTAATTCAAATTTTCATAAGTTCTTTGAAGCATGTTAAAATGGATTGTAATTCTATTTGAAAAGCTCTAGATGCATCTATTTATGACATTAACATCCCTACTTCATAAACACTTTTATGATTTATGCCTCGTCTTTGTCACGAAATTTTTATTAGAAAATTCATGTTTCTTTACCAACTATAACAAATTTCAAACTAGTAAATCCAATTGATTAAATTGTTAATTTAATTGGTCCCTTATTTATTTAATTAATTCAATTTGATTGGTTAATTTTTAAAATATATAAAGTTACTATATTAGTTCAATTGGAAATATACAATATGCATCAATTTCAAAAATAAAAAATAAATCAAAATTGGTAATAATAAAATGATCTCTTGTCTGAAGTTTTTTGATATCACCATACATTGTCAGAAAAAGACTTCTCCTATTCAGATTATTGGAAATTTCCTCATGTCAATTGGATAAAAATCAACACTGATGGTGCTGCAAGAGGGTGTTTGGGTTCTTTTAGCATGTGCAGGTATTTTTCGTGATAGCAGGGATGAATATAGGTAGTTTCTCCTCTTTCTTTGGAGTACAAAAGTCTTTATATGTCAAGGTTATGAGAGCCATTTTGGCTATTGAGCTTGCTTGGAGCAAAGGCTTCAAATGTATTTGGCTTGAATGTGACTCTTCCCTACTTTGTCAAGCATTTAGTTCGTTCATTTCTGGGTCTTTCCGAGGGAGATGGAGAAAGTGTATAAAGATATGTAAAGAAATTGAATTCAAGGTTTATCATATATTCCGTGAGTGAAACCATTGTGTTGACAAACTGACTTTGCTGAGACTTAAAAATAAGTTAGATTTTAAATGGTATGATGTCTTACCTGCTATTATTAAATTAGACTTTTTTCATAATAGGTATCAACTCCCTACGTTTCATTTTGTTTGGTTATGGAGTATCTGTTATCTTTTATTGTTATGGGTTTAGCCTAGTCTCTCATAGTTTTGTATTTTTTTTTAATAATGTTTTTCATGTCATGGCATATGATTGTTGATCTTTGAGATGTCAGTCTAACTAAAATGTCAAAATTAATAATAATGCTTAACATGAATTTTATAAAAAAAATGATCAAATTAAATTTATTAAATACTCCAAATTGAGAAACTCAACTAATAATTTATTCTCGAGAAAGAGCAATTGATATTAATAAGTTTGTTGGGAAGACGCAATAAATATCGTGATTGAATTGGTAAGAGGGAGTACTAGTGGAAGAGAGAGCAAAGAGGGTGATCGTAGAGACTTTTCTCATCTTTCTTTCTTTAGTTTCTTTATATTATTATTATCATTATGACGATAGTGTAGTTTTGATGTACAACAATTTGTGACCCTTAGTGGTCCTCACACTTCTCTTTACTCCAAATTAATTAGCACATAATTTTGTAGAGTTGGAAAAGTAATTAATCAAGTAACTAAGATGTACAGGTCTGCAAGCTGGAACAGGTTCTCTGATGACTACTTCAAGCATGCCACGAGTGCTTCATCTTCAGGACATAGATCATCTTATTCTATGTTTGATGGCCGACATTTACCTACGTATGACCCCATTGCAGACTTGGCAAAGAGGGAGAGGGCACGTGTGAAGTTTGCAGAAAATGCAGTGCATGTTATCCCTTTTGTTCTAATTGCTTGTGCCCTCATTCTTTGGCTCTTCTCAAATCCAGGTCAATGCCAATTTATTTCTCCAAACATGTTTTTTTTCTTTTAACGGATTTCTCCAAACATGTATATCCTTGAGTTTCCAATTTTAATTCGTCTTTGGTGGTATTTGATTTCTGATTATGTTTATACGTGCATGTTGATATGAGGGAAGAAGTGTAACATCTCATAAAAATGGATAGATAGAACCCTAAACTATATATATATATATATATATATATATATATATATATGTGTGTGTGTGTTTTTTTTAAGATTTTGAAGAAAAATGTAGTTTTAGGTTTACTTGCATGATACTCATGAATAATTATCAATTATTTCTTCCTTTTTATGTGGAAGAATTATATTGAACAGAAGGATTTTGGGATGCTCTGACATATATCTAACAAAAAAATGTATACAAAGTTTACTCGGAGACCCAGGGTCATTTCTCTTTGCATGATCTCTCCCCATTCAGTATTTTCACTGGCTTATACAATATGCACTTGTTTGCTAGATCTATCCAAAGCTTTATCCCCTGTCCTACTTGTCATATATATTTCGTGCTCTAGTAAAAGCATATAGTTTTTAACTTGCATTGTATACTTGTTTAAGCAAATTGCAACATATAAATAACATACAAAACTGCAATACAACAACTCCCTTAGTCTTTCCACTTAAAGTTTTCTTTTGTTGGCTCCTTCTCTAACATTAGAACCTTGATGCGTTAAAAGTGTTGTACAAGTTAGTTGAATTATTTTGTATTTTTTTAGGCTGATTTGATTATATAGGAGTTTGTCTCATCATATGACTACACTCAAGTATCCTCCCTTTTAATGTATGGTTGATTTTGTGTTACATCTTGCATGAATGTTTATATTTGAGACATTTCTGACACAAATCAATCCATCCTTCAATTTAAACTCTACTCCTATCTACCATAATTCCACCTTCCTAGCTTCTCAATGGTTGTTTCTAACTATCCGAATTCATATATAACCTATAATGTTTTTTTTATGAGTAATGTCTCTCTTATCCAATTCTCCTTTCAAAAGTATATTAGTCCCTATATTAGGCCCTAAACTTATTTGTCATATTTGCATCAAACTAATTTCCTTTGTATGCATTTCCATATACTTACTTGAAGTTCAAAGTTTTAGTTCTTGTGATTTTATTTATTACAGTTTATATGAATACTTTACAAAATATTTAAGGTTATTCAAGTGTGTGGATCTCTTGAGAAAATGACGTTTGAAAGATATATATATATATATATATATATATATATATATATATATATATATATATATATATATATATATATATATAAAGAATGTGATAAATAAAATTATGTGATTTATAATTTTTATGTCATTTTATTTTTTTAACAAATCAAAATTAATAAAGTAAATGTGCCAATTACGTTAAATACTTAAATATATAAAAAATAGGTGATGGCATTCAAAAAAAAAATCAATTAATTTTATCATATTTAATGAATTGTTTTAAAAATATTTTTTATTTATTAGGATTTTAAATTTTAATGAATTAATTTCTTCCTCGATATTAAAATCTCAACAAGGATGATTTAGGAAAAATATAGATTTTTAATAAAATGAAATATGTAAATGTTACCAACTAACTTCATTTGTTAACGTGAGTTATAATTTTTTTTCTTTATATTTTGAAGTAGGAAGAAGTTGTTAGGTGTCCAAGTGAATCTAAGTCCCTATAAATGAAAAGTTGAGCAACATATAAGAAAGAATACTCACAAACCTAATGTCTTAAGATTTGAGGTTGAAGGTGGTGTCATTCCCTTATGTGGGTTTGACTCAATTCTTATTCTTGTGAGATTTCCCGAATACTCTCTCACTTAAGAGAAAGTAGAACAACATATAAGAAAAAAAGGTTGGGCTCTTGCTTTATTCTTTTTTGTTTAAATAAATTATATAACTAAATAAGTGTAAAGAATATATTCTCTTAGACACTTTTATGAAAATATTATTGGTTACAATTTATTTTAAATTACCAAATAATGAAGACACGTTAAATAAGTAGAGGGTTATCAATTTTTCAAATTTTCAATAAATTTTAATCAATAAAGAAAAACATATTAAAAAAATGTGTTCGTAACATTTCTTTTTCAATTAAGGATAGATAATATACTAATAATAATGTGTAAAAAGAGCAAGTTTATTAGCATTATTAAGAGATACTATTTGCCACAATTGTAATATATATTTTCTTTTGATTATAATTTGTATCACTGTTTACTTGGTTATATTTGAAGAAGATAAAATGCCATTTACTTTTTAGTCTTCTGTTTGACTAATTACTGTTTTTCTTCTTCTTCTTCTTCTTAATAGATGTGGGAATCATAGGAGATCCCATTGGAGCAAGAATTGAAGGATTAAGTCTTGAAGGGGAAATTGAAAGCGATAGTGACGGTACTCAAATGGGTTTCTTACCTATTGTGAGTGCAGAAGAATTTTCTACCAAAGATTTTGGTGCTGGAAAAGATTTAATAAATCCAAAGAATTTTTAGTTAATAGTTTTAAGTTTACAAGTTAGTCACTTCAACGTGTATTGAAACGACTCAGATAATATTCTTTAATAGTTTCAATTATTTCCTAATGTTTAATCAAAGCAAACTGAAGGTTTTTTTCTGTACTTAAAGATTTTATACATTTACAACATGATTGGGAATCTACTTTTTTCTTTTCGTTTCTTTAGTTTTTTTTCTTCTTGTATCATTTTTTCTTACAACTTTAGATTTTCTTTTTCAAATTTTATTAACTGGAGGGACCATTAAATTTCACTCAAGACAATTTTCTAAACTATTCACTTAAATAAGAATCATTGTTTTCTTTTTAATCTTGATCTCCTCACGATTTATAAGATTCTTCAAATTCTTCCTTACTTTTATTTTTTTTAAAATTATTTGCATATCAAGTTCATCATAAAATTATAAATATTAAAATAAAGTATAATTTTTTTTAAAATAATTATAAAACTACAAAAAAATTTACGTAAAAGTAGTTAACTAATTTGTTTCTATTAATGTTTATAATTTTCCATTAAAATTTATTTTCTTAACTGCATTCTTTTTATTTACAAGTCTTAAATTTAAAACGTTTCTTAAAAAAAAAAATACGTAATTCGGCATCACTTACATCAACACTGTCAAAAAGAAGAAAAAAAATCAAAAGACTACAAGTGAGATGCTGAAGAAAAGTCATAGACCAGCAGCCAGTTTCCCTAAGTAAAAATAAAAAAGAGGTTGCAAACTATAAAATAATTGATAAAAAGAAGTTCTTTATTAAAGATAATTAACCTTCGATACATTTTTCTTGAATTACTTAAATGAACTTTATAAATAATTTTAAAAGACATGTTGGAAATCTTAATATAAATTAAAAGTTTTTCGTAGTAAATAAATATAAAAAAATAAAAAAATAATTATAAATATTCAATTTTAAAATTTTGAGTTGAAATTATGATCATAATATCTTATATAATTAACTCATGTCTATTTTTTTAATATATTTTTTCTATAATATATATCGACAATAGTATATTGAATTCGTCTTGATAACTAACTCGTAAAAAAATAAAACATTCAAAATTTTTTAGAATGATTAGTTCTTTTTATATCTACATCAAATTTTAATTCAATCAATTTGAACTCTATTATTTCACTATTTTTAAAAAAGCTTCCAATTTTTATATACTTGAAATTTCTTAAAGACTTGTCATTAACTTCTAAACATGAAAATCAAAACAACTTGTGAAAAAAAAAAAGACTTGGAAAAATATCACCTTAAGCATGTGTAAACTTTAAAAATAAAAAACTTCTCATGATAACATTTCTTGAATTAATAACTCTAAATTTTAAAGAAAATGTTCAAACAGTTTTTTTTTTTTTTTCTTTTTCAATTCTGTATGTAGAAGTTAGTGGACTCCCTTATTCAATCTCATAAAAAAACACACATAAACACGTGAACATCTTATTTAGTGGACTTTTAGTTTGATAAATTTTATATTTTAGTTTAATAAGTTTATTTTAACAAATAAAAGGAAAAATAGATAAATTTATTTTAAATTGATAAACTTTTCTCTTTTTTTTAAAAAAAATATCATTTGGGTTCATGCATCGGTGAATCTATCCATGAACTTTTACATATCAAATACGAACTGAAAAAATATAATTTATTTTAGTGATCAAAATTTTTTCAGACCATGTACAGTAAAACCTTGAACCCCCCATTTACTCGTCTTATTAGATATGAAATCATAACTCTAAACCGACCCATAACTCCTAATTGTACAAAAAAAAAAAAAAGAGTTATGAATGAGATATTAAATCTAATATAGAATATTGTAATATTAGAATCATTTATGAGGGATGAGCAATCACAACTTTCATTTAACTCAACTTATAAATAAATCAAAGAAAGATACTCCTTTGACACCATTATTCCAAAAAGACAACTACCCTATAATTAATTTTTGAAATAAAATATCATATTATAATAAAATAATAATTTATTTAAATGTTAAATGAATATAGATTATATATGTGTGGATGTCTTAAATAATTTTGGTGTTCTAAACCAAAAGCTATACCAGGGTTTGCGTAGTATATACTTTACCACACCACACACACAACCCTCTAAGATCCAACACAGAAAACAAGTAGCCAAGTTCATCAACCACTTCTCATCACTCCTCGCCTTCATTTGTGGTAAACCATCATATTTGCCTTTATATTTCCTTTTTATCTATACCTTCAGACAAAACTTGATTATGCTTCTGCCATATTTTTTTATGCTCTTTCTTCCCCAGTTTGTCATTTCTCAAAAACTCTATTTTTTGCTGCATAATGCTTCAATTTCAATCTTGCTGCTCCAAAACTCTTGACTTTTCAAACTTCTTGAAATTGTGTAGGTAATAAAAGACCCACACAGATAAGCTCTACAAAGGATCTTTGGTGAAACCATGGCTGCGAAGAAAAATCTAAAGCTCGTTCAGCTTATTCTTGTGATCCTAGCAGCTTCAAAAGCAGTATCTCAACCCTCTCCAGATTGCCCCAAAAGCTGTGGCAATCTAAACATCCCTTACCCTTTCGGGACACGTGAGGGCTGTTACATGAAAGACACTTTCCTCATCACTTGCAACCATGATAACTCCTCCACGTCCATTCCTTTATTGGGAACAAGCAACACAGTGGTGCTCAACGTATCAGTGGAAGATGGGGAAATTATAGTTTCAAGTCCCGTAATCCATGATTGCTATGGCACCAAAAGCAATAGTCCAAAGGACCAAAACGGTCTCAATTTGACCCACTTTTCAATCTCACCAAGTAGGAACAAATTCACAGCCGTTGGTTGTGACACGGTTGGAGTATTCATGGGTTACGATAGCAACAAAAAACATGTTACAACAAGAGGGTGTGTTTCCATGTGTGACAAACTTAGTGAAATCAAAAATAATGGATCATGCGATGGCATTGGTTGTTGCCAAATTGGTGTACCCAATGGAGTACATGGTTTTTCAATGCAGAGTTGGAGTAGAAACAACCACTCCACCGTACGTGACTTCAATCCTTGTAGCTATGTGTTCACGGTTGCGGAAGGGTATTACAACTTCGAAACAACAAATCTTAAGAACCTCGAGAATACGAGATTGCCCTTGGTGCTTGATTGGGTTGCGGGAAATCAAACGTGCGAAGAGGCCCAAAAACATCCAAATAGCTATGCGTGCAAGGATAAGAACAGTTATTGCCACCATCCAACGAATGGGATTGGTTATCGTTGCAAATGCCATCATGGTGGAAACCCCTACCTCTATGACGGTTGCCATGGTAATTTCTAATTTTTGGATAGTGTTTTACTTTCTAATATCTCACTTTTAGCCTTGTCCTTAAGTAAGCTTATTCTTCTATGAAAATTATATTTTGTAGTATGTTAAAAGAATATACTTTTTTTATATACCTATGATTTTCTTTTATGGTGGATTAAGTTTGCGAAAGGAAGTAAATTTAAGTTGGTTAATAATATGCATGTGTTTTATTTAAAATTAAGGGCAATGTTTAATAAGTTGACCTGGTTGACTTGGCTAACTCGTAAATTCATGCTGGGTTAGTTAATGTGTAACCTGTCAATTTGCTTGAGAGTGACTTGCCAGTTTTAATGCATGAACAAACCTATGTTGTCATTCATCAATATTCATCAATCATTGTTACAATTTAATATTTGTGTGATATGTGTATAGCCTGTAGAACAAGATAATTTTGAAATCTTAAACTTGATCAGATTCAAATATGGTTCTTGTGGGTGAATGGAAAGGGAAAACGAAAAGGAAAAGATAAGACTATGACCCATCTCTTGTCTAGTATGCAATGAGAGAGATTGGAAGCTCAATAGATAGATTTTTATGAAGCCCACGTTTTAAAGAGTTTTATTAATTTAAATATATTGATAATGTATGATACCAATAAGAAAATTATTTATTTTTGTTATAGTTTGTTTTATAAGTTATATATAAGATTATTTCTAATTAATTAATAACATAAAAAAAACACGATTGTGTGATTGGGAAGTCTGAAAAAAAAAAGCTTTTATTTGTCTCTTGTCCATAAAATTTTACCCAAAAAATTATAAAAACAGTGTTTTTTTTATCTCCATTTTTATATAATTTTTAAACTAACAGATAAACCAAAAATACGATGGCATTCTTGTACTTCAAAACGAAAATAAAACAAACGTTTTTAGATTTCCTTTACTCGTTCCATTCAATGTACAAGCCTTTGTCATAACGTAGATAAAGGGTACACAATTTTATTTTTTTTTCTTGATGCTTCATTGGTAAATGATGACTCCTATTTTAATGTTTTTCTATGATCTTCTTTGCATTCCCTGCTATATATGAATAGTGCATTTTGTTTGGCTCAGATAAGAATGAATGCGCTTTGAACACCAATCCATGCATCTACAAGAAAACCTGCAAAAACGTACCTGGTGGAGGTTCTAAGTGCTCCTGTCCAAAGAACCTCGAAGGAGATGGATTGAGAAAGGGCCAAGGCTGTAGACCCAGAAAAGACAAAAACACAGGAAATCTCATCCTTATAATTGGATTGAGTAAGTATAAACATGCATTCAAACACAATGTTTCTTACTCACTAGTTTATATTTTGGGAAGTCAAGTTAAGTCCCTAAAAACAAAGCATGTAACTTTTGTTTACAGGTTTGAGCTTAAGTCTATTGGCATTGGTTGTGGGATGCTTAAACATATACCCCCAATTCCGTGAAAGAAAGCTCATGAAAATGAGAGACAGCTATTTTCACAAAAATGGTGGTATATTATTGCAAACACAGATTGATTCGCTCAATGGCTCAACTGAAAGAGCCACAATTTTCACTGCTGAGGAGCTCGAGAAAGCCACCGACAACTATGATGAGGATAGAATCATAGGCAAAGGAGGCCACGGAACAGTGTACAACGGTGTATTATCAAATGGGAGGGTTGTTGCCATCAAGAAGTCCATGGTTTCCAACCAAACTGAGATTGGCCAATTCATCAACGAAGTGGTTGTGCTTTCCCAAATCAACCATAGGAATGTAGTCAAACTACTAGGTTGTTGTTTGGAGACTGAGTTTCCCTTACTTGTTTATGAGTTCATCACAAATGGTACCCTTTGTGAGCATCTACATTTTGAAGGTGAGGCATGTGGTGATCACCATAAACTTTCATGGACTACACGTTTGAGAATTGCGGCAGAGACAGCAGAGGCTCTTGCATACTTGCATTCTTCTGTTTCCACACCAATCATGCATAGAGATGTTAAAACTGCAAATATTCTTCTAGATGACAACCTCACAGCCAAGGTTTCTGACTTCGGGGCTTCAAAGCTTGTTCCTCTTGATCAAACTCAGGTAACTACTTTGGTGCAAGGAACAATGGGTTACCTTGACCCTGAGTACTTCCAAACAAGCCAACTAACTGAGAAGAGTGATGTTTACAGCTTTGGTGTTGTCCTTGCAGAACTGCTGACAAGTAAGAAGGCAATTTCTTTTTTTAGGCCTCAGAGTCAGAGAAATTTGTCAATGTATTTTGTTTCTGCAATGAATGAGGGTCGGTTGGATCAAATATTGGACAACGAAATTGTGAGTGATGCAAGTGTTGAGTATGTGATAGAAGTTGCCAATCTTGCGAAAAGGTGTCTTAGATTGCATGGAGAAGAAAGACCAACTATGAAAGAAGTTGCGATGGAGTTGGAGGGAATAAGGGTCATGGTAAAACATTCACTAGGAGGAGCAAAAGATGTTGCATCCCAAGAAGAGACAGAGAACTTTCTCAAAGCACGATCTCATTTTAATATGGTTGATCAAGGAGATGGTACTAGCAGTACAATTTCTAGATTTTATAATCTGCATAACCAGATTTTGGAACCACTAGGAGATGGACGATAGAAGAACAAAACATGGATTATGCAGGATGTGTTGTAGATTTCAAATTCCCTTAATTGTAACTACACAGTGAATCGGATTAAAGATAGAAAATTACTCCAAAAACAGTAAATCTTTTCTCCTCAATTGATTGAAACTTTATATTAGAATTTTGCAAAAGTATTTCTCAAATATTTGCACAAAATCTGTCACAAATACTTGTTATAACTCTGCATATCTTTCATTGTATCTTAACCAGTGCACTAAGAAAATGAGTCGGATATCAGATAATGAGTTGAGATAAGGAAGACCTGAGAAAAGGGAACACAATTTGTGGAGAAAGTATCTATGGTTTTTGATTCCCAAAGAGTCTAAAAAAGAAAGAAAACCAATGAAACTTTAGAAATTGTTTGGATCAAGAAGTGGATTAAAGGGAGCATATTTGAGGTGATTTTAAGAGAAAATATATAGAAAGTTTGGTTGTTTGTATTAAGAAAAAGATAATAAGATTTAAATGGAAAGTTTATGAAAGTTTGTGAGTGATGTGATAGGTATGATAAATATTTTAATATTTTTAAATAAATAAAAAATGATAAGATTACAAATTTATTCTTATTTTAATATAATTAACTTTTTTGGTATAATTGAATTATTTTTTCGTTATTAATGAAAATATACAATTACATATTTGTTGTTTGAGTTAAAATTAATTAACGAAATTTATGTATTTGTTTGGTTTCCTTGATGAAATATTTTTTTTAATTTCTAAGAATATAAATTTGTCTAAGTGGTAAAAATAAATTTGGAATAAAATTTAATTAATTATATGTATATGGTATTTTTGTGTTACAAGACAATTAGTTTTGGAATACTTTTTCAAGTAATATAAAAATTATAATTTTCAAATATTGTTGATACATGAATTTTTTTTTTAAAATTATATTGTAAAAATAAATTATACGTATATTGTAGTATGTTACAAGAAAATTATTTTCAATGTGGTTCGTCAAGTGAGTTTGATATAAAAATTAGAATTAAAAGAAATTATTCATATATGCAAATTTTTTAAATTGTATTGTAAAAACAAATAGGAAAACATATTATTTTAAAAGATATGAACAAAGTTCTAAATTTTATAAAATAAATAAATATAACATAATTAAATAAAAATAGTTAATAACATTAAAATAATAATACATCTAATATTAAATTGACATATTCATAAAAAAGTCTTTCAATTTGATTCTACACCTTGTTCATTCTCTGTTTCACTCCGTCATGGCAGCCACTTCGGTTTAAAAAATTTCCATGTCCACACCATCGATGTCTCTTTCAAAAACACATACCACTCCTTTGTTGTCCATGTCAAAATTGTCTTTTTCACATAATAAATTATTTTCATTCATTCCAACATGATACAACAACAAGTTATAAATATAAATTATAACTCATAAATACCCTATAAAACAAATATTCAAATATATAAATATGATAAAAAAAACCTATATAATAACACAAACATATAACAAACTTAAATAATATTTAATATAAAATTAAATTCATTCCTATAAAATATTATTCAACTAAATAAATATTGCTTCCAATTCTTTAATTTAATTCAATTTAATAACCTATACAACAAATTTTTAAATTATTATAAATTAATTACAAACACACTTATAATTATTAATTATCTTATACAAGAAATAATGGCACATTAATACGGTCAAAAATCTATATAATAACATAAACTTATAATAAACTTAAATAAAATTTAATACAAAATTACATTCATATAAATAAAAGCTTATTGAATCAAATAAAAAATGTTTCTTAGTTCTTAAATATTTATAATTTAATTAAATTATACATATAATTTTTTTTTAAATTATGAATAATTAATTCCTATAAAATATTATTCAACTAAATTGAGATTGTTTTTAAGCTTTTAAATATTTTTAATTCAATTAAATTATACATGCAATTATTTTTTAAATTATTCAACATTAATTCTTATAATTACTATTTACCCTATATTAGAAATACTGCAACACGTAAATACTGTAAAAAAAAAATGTTATAACCTAAATCTATAACAAACATAAATAAGATTTAATATAAAATTAATTTCATTCATGTAAAAGTTTATTATAAATCCTGATACCCAACAAAAAGAATAATCTCTCACATAAATATTATGAAAAACCTATATAATAACCTAAACTTATAACAAACTTAAATAAAATTTAATAAAAAATTAAATTCATTTTAATAAAAAATATTCAACTAAATAATGTTTTTCTAAATTCTTAAATATTTTTAATTCAAAATTAATTATAATAAGAAAACGCATATAGAATTCTTAAATATTCAATACAAAATATACTCATGCAAATATTATAAAAAAATCTATATAATAATCTAAACCTATAATAAATTTAAATAATAATTAATAAAAAACTAAATTTATTATAAAATATTATTCACATATTTCTAAGTTCTTAAATATTTTTAATTGAATTAAATTATACAAACAACTATTTCTTAAATTATTTACATTCAAAATTAATTACGTATTTATAATTACTAAATATCCTATAAAACGATACTCGCACACATAAATATTGTAAAACAATTTATATAATAACCTAAACTAATAACAAACTTAAATAACATTTAATACAATATTAATTTTCATTCACATAAATAATTATTTTAACTCCTAAATATCTTATAAAAAAAAATACTGAAAAAACATAAATATTATAAAAGACCTATATAATAATCTAAACGTATAATAAACTGAAATAAAATTTAATACAAAATTAAATTCATCCATATAAAAAACTATTTAACAAACTTACATAAAATTTAATACAAAATTAAATTTATTAATATTAAAAGTTATTTAACTAAATAAAGATTGTTTCTAAATTCTTAAATGTTTTTAGTTCAATTAAATTATACACACAACTACTTTTTTTTAACTTATTCATAATTCAAAATTAATTATAGAATGTATTTATAATTACTAAATTAATTCAAATCCTAATTAATTCTAATATACAGTAAAATTTTGTAATAAATAAAATTTAAATTTTTAATTAAAATAAATACATTATTATGAATAATTAAAACATCATTGGTAATTATAATAAATCTAAGATGTTAAATGATTAAATACTCAAATTATGTCTAAATACATATAATAATATTTTAAATTAATAAATATTTTAAGTTAATATTATTTTTGTATCTTCTAAAACAATCATGAGCACAAATAAAT
>Ga0209700_100430_pt1 | contig 77122 bp, 44 predicted proteins | sample SiratroredBW_FD_187528 | JGI IMG/M metagenome (GOLD analysis project Ga0209700, IMG submission 187528) | Root nodule microbial communities of legume samples collected from California, USA - Siratro red BW (SPAdes) (version 2) | ecosystem: Host-associated > Plants > Roots > Nodule | place: USA... | reverse complement strand
AAAAAAAAAAAAAAAATATATCATTTCAAGAATTTGAAAAAAAAAAAATTATACTAGTTTGAAAAATTTGCCAAATGACTATTTAGTCTTAACACTACTAACAACATAACTCAATAGACAATCTTTCATGCCTTTCGTGAGATGAATATGATTTAGAGTTAAACTTCACAATTCTCCACCTTTTTTAAATCATAAAAGAACTCTCATTATAATAAATCTAAATAAAAAATTAGTCAAATGTAAACAATGCTTGAAATTAGTTCTTAGTATAAAGACTTACAACACAAATCTATAAGATTATCTTCCATAACTATCTTCACAAGTTTAACCTTCCAGAATCAACAACATCTTCAATAATGTAGTCTAACATTAATGTATTAATGTATTTAGTTTTCTCATAATATATTTGATAATAAACTAAACATATTACCTTTTAATTATCACAATAAATAATCATACAGTCGTGCACCATATACAATTCTCATATCATAAAATCTCCTGTAATCCTTTTGTGAATGCAACATTATATGTCTAAAATAGATAAATGTATGACAAATTATAAATTGACTTTCCGATAATTTGCATTGCCAATTACCGTGAATACATACCGAAAAATCATATTCTTTGTATATTCTACATTTACAAAACCTTAATATTATCATTTATATCACAGCTGAAAATATTATTCTATTCAAGTATCCTAGCAACCACATTAAAACCTCCCAACGAGCATGTTCAGGATCTACTATAAACCTACTAAAAATAGCATCAACATGTATTATATTTGCTCTACTAGGAATCATACAATACGTGATGCTCCCTGCCGCAATAACATAAAGAATAATCTTGATCTCCTAATCTTGATCTCTTTCTTTCCTTCTTTAAAACCAAGTGATTGGGTACTAAGAGTTTTGTGTGATGACTCAAGATATATTACTTGTTTAGATCATGTATTTTTAAATTTTTCAACAACTTTCTTTTAAGTAGTCTCATTGACAAAATTATCCCAATCATCTGGTTCCTTCTATATCCATCCCCAGTATTGAACAAGGATTATGTGAGTGTGACAAGGATTTTGATATTTTATTGGGAGTTAAGTTGGGATATCTATTAAATGATGGTTGAAAATAATTTACATATATGTTCTTAATGACATATATTAAATGAAAAAGAGAAAGAGAAAGTTGTAGAATTGTCATATCTTAAAGAAAATAATAACAATTTCATAAAAACATTATATTATGTCTATCATTATTAACACATTTTTTAGCGAAATAAGATCAACATATCTAAACTTTTATGAAGGTTTAATTGTCTTCCTTTCCCTCTTTTACACAAAAGCTGATAGTTTGAGTCCACATTAAACTTATTTGATGCAAACTATAACTATAATGAATTCTTATTTCAAAACATTTTGTTTAGTAACCTATTAATTCCTAATAATCATGTGTCATTTCCTAAATCTTTAAAGAGTTTTAATTTTATTTTTAAAATGTAAATTCTCACCCTCCTAGAGGATCAAACTTCAATGTTCTCAAGATCATTCCAAAATTTTGTTGATCATGTTAGTCATTTTTTGTTGTGATGGAGAAGGGAACATGTTCACCACACTTTTTATCACATGCTCACAACCTTATTTTTATCAAGTTATCTTTTATCTTGATCATCAATAACATGAAGTCATTATCATCAAAATTTTCTCAATATCAAACTTGGAGGCCATGTCTCAATTGTTGATCTTCTTAATATTTTTTTATTTATAATCCCAATAGATAACACCAATTGTTGGATTCACAATAATGAAAGAAAATTAGAGAAAGAGAATACAAAATTGTCACTAGTAGAAAAAATGCATCTATCGTCGGTTCTGTGAGGCTTTTATCATCGGGTCCGGAACCGATGTTGACCAAGGCGACGTTGAACATGATGTCGGTTAAACAACCGACATCATGTAATCCACCACCACATCGGTTTAAACGAGACACCGATGTCAATGAGAACCAATACAACATCGATTGGGACAACGAAACGTGACTAAGAACAGTCTCTTTAAATTTCAAAACTATCTTTCTTTCTCTCTTAAAAAATTTCTCTCCACTACTCATCAATTTTAGATTTTGATTGCTCCTCGCAATAACAAAGGAATCAAGAGAGTATTTTACCCGATCAAAACCTTAACCAGAGTAAGTTCCTACCAACCTCAAGGATCTTTTGTTCATTGCTTTTCTTAGTTTTTGTCATCTATGTTTGTAGGGATAGTTGAGAAACTTGTTCCTCTCAACTTATTAGAGTCATATTGAGATTTGATTCCATTTTGATAACTTGTTCTTGGTTCCTAGATTTTTGGGGGTACTGTAGGTGTCTTGGAATTGTTTGAAAACAAACCTCCTGATAGGAGAAGCTAGTCTTAAAATTCTACTATGATATACTAGGTTAGGGTAGTTTATTGTGAAATAAGATGTGATTTAATTTGAAATGTTCTCTAATAGTGATAATAAATTTTTATATAGTTTCCTGGAATGACTGATTTTATATTAACTGAACATGTGAGAATAGTGGATGTTTAAATTCATAACAGATAACTACCGCCTTGGTATGAGATGTATTCTTGCATGTTTTAATGCTATGAATTGAATGAGGTATGCTGTTGTGAATGACAGAAATTGAGGCTATACATTTGGGACAATATATAAGTTGTTCCATCTATGTTTTGAAAGAGATCATGAAGTTTCACTACTGATCTAAGTGAGATAGACTAAGATATCAAGTGGTGTGAAGCTGATGAGAGAGTTCATACACACTACAACCCGCTTTAGACACTCAATTTTTAATATGTGAACTTACCTTCACCCTTTCTATTAGATTTTTTAATAATTTAGTATTGTGTATTGGGTTATATGTTAGTGTCTAGTTGTAGTCAGCTTAATACAAGTCTTCTCGAAGACAATAAGTTCAAGTTTAGATTTTATGACTGGAGAATATGTGTGAGGTTTCTAATAATTGAGATTGGTGCTTAATCTTGAAATTGTAAAAATTTGATATTAATGTTATAGTTTTCACTTTTAAGGTACTTTGACTCTATATCATAGTAGTCATATGTGTTTTTATTAAACTTTTTATGTTTACATGTTTATATATTACTAGCTTACTTTTGTCCTTTTGGTTGTATCTCTAAACTGCAATGATGATAACATATACCTTAACAGATAGTGAGGTTGGAGTTGGAGCATCTAAGGATGGAGCAATAAGAATTCTTGAGGTTTAAGTATTCTAGTTTAAGAATTTTGACTTCTATGTATATAGCATAAGATTATATATATGTTATACTTTGAAGTACTTCAGGTTATAGTTATTTACTAAGCATTCAAACATCCACTGCTCCTACGAGTTCAATTGACGTAAAATCAAACATTTTATTAAACTATATAAAATTTTATTATCACTGTTAGAGTACATTTCAAATTAAAATCGTGTCTCATTATACAATTAAGTACTCTAACCTAGTGTACTATAGTTGAATTTTAACACTAGCTTCCCTTACCTGGAGGTTTTTCTTCAAACAATTTTGAGGCATCCTATAATACCTCCAAAAATCTAGGCACCTAGAGCAGGTTATCAAAAAAAAAATTAAATTTCAGTATGACTCTAATTAAGTTGAGAGGAACAAGTGTCTCAATTGTCCTCACCAAGACAAATGACATAAAAAAAAACAGAGAACAAATGATCATTGGGGTAGATAGGAACTTACTCTCATCGAGGTTTTGATCAGGTATAATCGTTCCTTGATTCCTTAGATGGAGAGAGGTGTGATCAGAATCTAAAATTGATGAATGGTGGAGAGAAATTGTTTTTAGAGAGAACGGAAGAGAGTTTTGACATTGAAAGAGGAAATTTTAGAAGAGTAAGAGGGTAAACAAGGCATGTAGGATTTTTTTTTTCTTTTGAGAAGAGGGGTTTCACATTATTCGCTAGCTATAAATATTTCCAACCTTGAAAATTAGCTTACCTTGATATAGGTCAGGATATGATGTTCTCATCTCTTCATCCATTTCCCAAGAAATTAGCAAATATCATATCTTAACCTATTTCTTGGTAAGCTAATTTTTTAGGAATAAAATTTATAGTTGGGAAGTAATGTGAAACCCTTCTTTTTTTTTTTTCTTAAAGAAAAAGATTTCTGCATGCACTATTCACTCTCTTTCTCTTCTAGAACCCTCTGTTACAATTTTAAAACTTTCTTCCTTTCTCGCTTAAAAAATCTCTCTCAACTGTTCATCGATTTCAGATTTTGATTGCACCTCTCAATAACAAAGGAATCAAGAAAGTATTCTACTCGATCAAAACCTTAATCAGAGTAAGTTCTTACCAACCTTAAGGATCTTTTATTCACTGTTTTTCTTAGATTTTGTCATCTATGTTGGTTTTTGAGTCATATTGAGATTTGAACCTCACAACTTATTAGAGTCATATTGAGATTTGATTCCTTTTTGATAACTTGCTTTAGGTTCCTATATGTTTGGGGGTACTATAGGTGTCTTGGAATTGTTTGAAAATGAACCTCCAGATAGAGGAACTAAAATTTTTATAGTTTGGAAGTAATGTGAAATCCCTTTTCTTTCTTGGAAAAGAAAAAGATTCCTATTGTCCCTACCAAGACAAATGACAAAAACTAAGGAAAAACAAAGAAAAAATTCTTAGGGTAGGTAAGAACTTACTCTCATCAAGATTTTGATCAGTTTATAATCGTTTCTTAATTCCTTAGCTGTTGAGAGGTGCGACCAGAATCTAAAATTGATGAATTGAGGAAAAAAGTTGTTTTTCTAAGAGAACTAAAGTGTTTTGAAATTGAAAGACAGGGTTTTAGAAGAAGAAGAAGGTAAACGATGCATGTAGGATTTTTTTCTTTTGAGAAGAGGGGTTTCACATTGCTCGCTAGCTATAAAGATTTTCATCCTTGAAAATTAGCGTAGCAAGGAATAGGTCAGGATATGATGTTCTCATCTCTTCTTCCATTTTCCAAGAAATTAGCGAACATCATATATTAACCTATTTCTTAGTAAGCTAATTTTTGGGAACTAAAATTTTTATAGTTTGGAAGTAATGTGAAATCCCTTTTTTTTATTGAAAAAGAAAAAGATTCCTACATGCAGTATTCACTCTCTTTCTTTGCTAGAACCATCTCTTTCAATTTTAAAACTCTCTTCCTTTCTCCTTAAAAAAATTTCTCTCCACGGTTCATCAATTTCAAATTTTGACTGCACCCCTCAATAGTGAAGGAATCAAGAGACTATCCTACCTGATCAAAACCTTAATCAGAGTAAGTCCCTACCAACCTCAAGGATTTTTTTCACTACTTTTTCTTAGTTTTTGTCATCTATGTTAGTAGGGACAATTAATTTTTCATCTCAACTTAATTAGAGTCATAATGAGATTTGATTATATTTTGATAACTTGCTCTAGGTTCCTAGATTTTTGGGTGTACTGTAGCGTGTCTTAGAACTGTTTGAAAACAAACCTCCAAATAGGGAAAACTAGTCTTAATGTAATACCCTAGAAAATAGCTATGGAATAAAAACTAACCTAGAATTTAGTTTTAGAGATAAATAAGATAACACCTATTTTTTTTAATAGTCACCAATTATCTCTAAGAAGATATTCTGTTTTTAAAAACTACCAAATCTCTCTCTCTTTCTTTAAGAAGATATATAGTTTCATTCTTACGAAAACCACCATCTCTCAAACAATTTATCTTTAAAGTTTTCTACCTTCTTTCTCTATATTTGTGATCTCATAGGTTATCAGATTGAGAATCAAAGGACACCCCTAGATTCCTAGTGTTGAGTAGATCAAGAGTGTCCGATCAGATTTTTGAACAGAGTTAGGCTGCCTGTGATTTTAGATTTTTGGAAGTTCTTTGAGTATCTCTACTCTATAGGGGTAAGGGAAGCTAGTTGCATATTTTTTTATAAATGTTTGTCTCCTTTGAAATAGAAATTTATCTAGAGTGATGATATTTGGTAAGGGAAGCTAGTTGTATGTTTTTATTTAGATATTATAATTACTTTTCTTGTGAATTTGGGTAAGAGAAGCTAGTTTGTTTGTTTTTCTTAAATATTGTAATTATTTGTTTATTAATGAATTGGATGAATGTTTATGTATTGTATGATGTAGTATCAATGTTTGTAAATGATGTGGTGTGTGATCGACATAGTATCTTCAAGAAAGGAGATACCCGTGTTAAGGTTAGTAGGATGCATTATTTGGGGATTCTAAGGAGGTATCCTGACTCTACTAGTACATTGGAATCACATACATGAAGATTACCTGTTAGTGAAGAGTCGAAGGAGGTTCATATGGTCCTATCCGAGGTTTGAAATATAAGTCCGATCGGAATAGGACATATGGATTAACCCTGTGCATATAGGATCCGAGGTTTGAAATATGAGCCCAATCAAAATAGTCTATATCAGAGGTTTGAAATATGAGCCCGATCGGAATAGTCTGTATCCGAGGTTTGAAATATGAGCCCGATCGAAACAGATGGGTGGTATATGACAGGTGCACACCTCTGAGTCTAACTCAATGCGCAAGTGTCTTCCAGAAGTAGAGAGTCTAGTGTCTTTATATGTGGGATGAATTATGAAAGTTTGATTTGTTATTTTTGGGTTGATATAGAAATTTAATTTATAAAAATACATTTTTTTAAAACTCTCTAGTTTACCCTTATTTTTGTGTGGTATTTGCTTTGTTTTTAAAATTGCGCCATGATCGTGTATTACACGTGAGTAGAGGATTTGACAGGTGGTGTGAGTCCCCGGCAAACTGATGGAGAAGCTTTATTTTATTTGTAATTTTTATGAAGATATTTTATTAGATCTTATGTGGAGAAGTATATTTTAAAATACATTAAGAATGTATTGATTTTTATATTAAGGTTTATTATATAATTCTTATCCAATAAAGTTCCTATTATATAAAAAATATGGGATGTTACACTTAAAATTATGCTATAAGAAACTAGGTTAGGGTACTTGATTGTGAAATAAGACGTGGTTTTAATTTGTAATAATATCATATCAATTTAGTTTAAACTCTGACAAAGTTATCTGTACAATTTTGCTTAGTCATATTTATTGTATGTCTTTTGCTAATGCTCTAATTTTGTAGAGAAAAAATACATCAATATAAATGTGTAGTTTTACAAAAGTCTAAAATAAGGATTTTCAAAAATCAACATTAGGTAGAGAAATAAATAAATAGATACACAGTTGTGCACATAAATAATCTTTAGAAGAAAACAACAAGATAAACATTGGATCTGTTACTTACTTAAAAACAAACAAATATACATGTTGTTGAACTCAGCAAGAAAAAGACCTGTTATTTATATTAATATTTCTCTATCCCTATACTGTTTTATCAGAATAACAAATAGGATAAACAAGTCTCTTAACAATCAATAGAAAGTAAAATTGTGAATGCCACAAACATCGCTCTCACAGTCTAAATTTAATAGAAAGCTTATCTTCCTCCATTGTGCATAAATAAAATAAAAATTAACTGCTAAATAGAAATATATTATAAAGTAGTGTGTTAGCGGATTTTCGGCAAGTGTACTGAGTCCTCAAGTAATATAGTAAGTAAGAAGAGTATCGTATCCAAAGGGAACGAAATTTGATTGTAAATTGAATCAAGATTAATTGTATTATGAATGAGCAAACAAGAAATGATGATTGAATGAATTAATAAATGTGATAACAAAAAAATTAATAGTAAAAGTGCGAATTCAATAATAATAAAGGCCTTGGGATTGAATCGTAATATTCTCCTTATCATACACTCTTAACCTAATTTAATATCATCTCTTCTAACAACCAATTTGAGCAAATAAAAGTCTTTTCAACCTGATTCCTCTAGCATTGAATTTCATAAATTAAAATACCTAGCTTCTAGTCCTAGTTACTAGAATAATTTAATCAACATTAAAATCAGTTACTATATATAATTCATCCTTGAACTTATACATGTAATGCATTTACGTTTGGATTCGAACTCAAAAGGTGTGTTCCAGTCACAATGAGAATTCTAAAGTAAATCAAAATATAATGAAACGTAAAGCAGAGGTTCTTGAATTCATTGATATAAAAACAATGTCAAGAGTGCATTCAAAGTGAGAATTTACATTCAATCCCAAGAGAAAGGAAGTTAGCTACGCATGGTAGCCATAAAAATACAAAAGAAAAAGAAAATGATGAATCTTGATCACGACGACACTCCTAAGAGTCTCTGTAGATGGTGGGTGATGAATGATCTCTACGTTTGACCTAGCTTCCCTTTTATAATTTTCGCTCCTTGAATTAGGTCAAAGTGCGGACGTTATTTCGTAAGTCACGCCTTTAGTGGCGTTGACGTCTTCAATTTAGGATTTCGCTTATGATAGACTTTAAGTGAGTTTTAGCCCAGGCTGTGTCTTTAGCGTAAGCGAAAAGTCACTTATGCTCTTTTTCTGCTCCTTTCCTCAATTTCAACGCCTCTATTCTCTCTCCCTTCAGATTTAACCTAATTTTCAACAAAATTTTCTCTTTCCACAATAGCAAAATCAATAATAAAAGAAAATAAAATCCAAATCCAAACTGAATTAATAACAAAATCAACCTAATTACTGACGACTGAATCAACACAATACTTATCATAGTGCTGCAGCTAAAAAGTCACAACAGTTTTTAATTAGTTTACTAATAATAGGATTAACTTCCTCATGTTCAAAGTTTTCTATATAAATTCGGTAGCCACAAATTTGAATAGAATACAGACAATGTAAATGGAAAAATCGTAGCAGTGCTAGTGGGATGACTCTTTATACCAATGAAAAAAAGACAACCATATTTATGATGTCTTTGATATATAAAGGAATTTTACAAAACCAATATACAAATGGCTGATATTGGAAGGAACTTTTAAAGTTTTTACGTTTTAAAAGAAAAAATAATATGGTAAAGAGAAAAAAACATACATCGCAAAAAGTCTTATATAAGTAATATAACTGGAACTTAAGGTTAAACCCTAAAAAATACACGCTAAGTATTTATTTTCATGATTGAACTGGTGTGGCTAATCTCACTTTTTAGTAAAAAGTAAAATTTACCTAGCTAAGTAGTTTATAATGAGATTGTAAATAAATTTAAATCAAAGCGCTGGCCAAAATTGACAAAAGAACAATAAATGACCGGTGTCTTGCCTTTCTTAAAAGCATTTCAGAGTAGACATTTCTTTCTCATATTAGAAACAGATTCATCTTATGTGTCCCATAGTGAGAAGGAGAAAGAAAATGTTAAAACATATTTGTCTTAATACCAAATGAATTTTAATTAAGAATGTGTACCAAAAAACGGTCTAAATTTCTTTTAATGTTATTCCCTATCTTTCTTAATGTTACAATACTGTAAAAATAACACTAAGTCATTATAAAATCTATAAAAACTAAATAAAAATAACTATATATTAAAAAGCATAATCTTGTATCGTTATAAATAAATTTTAATTTTGGTCAACCAATACAATTATACCTATATGACAATATTATATCTGTTGTTGGGTAAATTTTAAAATTGAAAATAAGTTTAATGAAGAAAAAATATATATAACTGTGTATGTTACTGAGACAACAACTTCTTCACTGGAAATAATTTTTTTTAGTCATATATTCTACTCAACCCAGAGAAGAGGAGAAAAAACGAGATCCATGCCCTGTGGGAATCAAGTCAAATAAAAGTATTAAAACCTTTGTATTTGTTAAAACTAGATTTTCAATACACGTCAATCTATTAGTTATACATACATTATACCTATATTAAATGAGTCCAAAAGTAGAAGCAGCTTATATGAAAGAACTTTCAACAACTTTGATAAAGACCAGGTCTCTTTTATATATATATATATCATCAGTAGTAAATGTCAAATTAGTTATATAATATAATACTTCCAATATACAATTTATTAGTTATAAATACATTATACCAATATGAAATGACTCCAAAAGTTGAAGCAGCCGACATAAAACAACTTGCAATAACCATTTTTTTTTCTAATTATAATTGGTAAAAGATCAGGTCTCCTTAATATATGTTTTCTATCATCAGCAGTAATGTCAAAGTTTGTTATATGAAGTATCCAACATTAAAACTAAACATGTACAAACTAAACATAAAACTCTATAAAAATTAAAATAAAATTATGCTACAATACTGAGACATCAAACCCAACACCTGTGCAATTATCTTCATGTCACAGTTGCATGTTAATGGGCTAACATACTAAACCACTTAGCTTTCACTATCCATGATCAACATGCATTCTTATTTAAAATCCAAATACTTAGAAAGGGGTCATTTAGCCTCCCTTGTGTTAGTGTCTTGTCCTCTCTAATAATTATTAATTTCTTCCAAAATATTTTTTGCTGTGTTGGTTTTTTTCTCTAACAATAAAAAATATATAAATAATTTTTTAAAGAGTATTTTAATCTTATAGAATGCAAATTATACAGAAATTATTATAAAAAGACTGAAAAGAAAAGATGGATATAAAAAATTGTCTCCAAAATTTATGTTTAGAGATATAAACTACTAATTATTTCACATACAAATTATTCCACATACCTATCTCGCTAGAGATATAAACTACTAATTATTTCACATACAAATTATCCCACATACCTATCTCGCTGTAGTTATACTATTTAACATTGTTTCTGTCTACTTGTAATGAATTTACAGTAATTGATGACTGATGACAATCTTTTGTTAAATCTACTGTACATTTCTACCCTATAAACCTTCAGTTTTTAATATTTTGGCGTTATTTGAAGTTCCCTTTTACATCAGCTTCAGGTACTATATTATCTTTATGTGAAGAATGATTGACTATGTACAAAAATTACCTTGGCTACAAACCATAGACTTCATATCTATATTTCAATATTTTATATATGTCAGAGCAGAGTAGTGAATATATCATATATAATTGAACCTAGAAAAACATACCTTATACATAAGATCGATCATTGAGATCAGAACTAGATATAGCTGAGATGATCCAACAAACCTGTAGCAGCTAAACGTTTATGAGAATCCAATACCAACCATTTTGATAAATTACACTATTTTGTTGGGACATGGACTCAGTGAAAGACAGGATGGATTATTAGCCTTCTGATCATGTTGGAAAGATATAAGTTAGGATTGGTTAATTGTAATTGATATAGCTAAGATGCATAACTCATAGATGATCAAGTGCAAGTATATATGTGCACCTGATTGTAGCTAGGTTTCCAAGAGAGTGGAATCCTTAACTTCTATCATGATTCACAACAGCTGGTTGAAGTTATTGTTTCGTATGCATTCTTTTACATAGACTTTGACAATAACTTTCAAAGAAAAATAACCTCTCGAGAGTCTAGCAAATCTACATGAGATGTCACCAATCACTATAAGAAAAAAGTTATTTAAAAATCAAGTTTTAACTACCAAATAAAATAGTTATTAATTGTAATCAAAATAGTCACCAAATTAAATTTTAGTTGTTAAATAACTACAAAATATAAGTAATGATTGAATTTAGTGACCAATTAAATCAAGATAATTGGTATCTAACATTAGCTACCAAGGTTTTAATGATTTATACCATTAGATTTTAATAGATCACTAAAACCTTGGTAGCTAATATTAGATACCAATTATCTTGACTTAATTGGTCACTAAATTCAATCATCACTTCTATTTTATAGTTATTTAGCAATTAAAATTTAATTTGGTGACTATTTTGATTACAATTAACAACTATTTTATTTGGTAGGTAAAAATTTATCTCAAAAACTTTTTTCTTATAATGAATAACATGTTTGAACACATAGTATATGTATATATATATATATTAATCCAATGATGGCCCTGAACGTCTCTTTGCAAAATAATGCTTGAGTGCTGTGATTCTTCACTTCATTATTGGTTCAAGATGTGATGATGAAACTATTGAACAACACCGTTAGTTAACCAAGAGGTATGCAAAGTTTTTCTTAGCCACTGGTTCACGGACAAGTATATAAAGCCCTTATCTGTTACCGGTTTATAGATAAGAATGTGAAGTCTTTCATTAAGGGTTAAGGTATTTGGTAATTTTGCCAAAGAGTATTTATAAGCATGGAACATCAATATTCGATATCTTTGAGTTTAGGAGAGATTCGGGTGTTTTTGTTTTTTTAGTTTTAATTTAAACAAGATACATTTTTATTATCATAGGCCACACTTTTTTTATAATGTGGTTTATTTGATTGAAAGGTCACGTTAAAAAGTTGTGGCTTAAATGGTCATTAAACCGAAAACGTGGCACACATTTTGTAAAAGTGTATTCGTTTTTATTTTTAGGTTACACTTATTTGTCTTTGTCTTTAGTTAACTGAAGTATTGTTTAAAGTGATTTATGTTATAGTGTCTGCTAATTAATTGTTAATTAATTATTGTATCAAGCTGATGAAATGTGTAATGTCTTAGCAATGAAAATTGAAATTTTTAAAAAACTTGACTGACTCCTCTGTTCTTGAATACTTGATCATACTGATATTGAACAAAACATCATAAAAATGACGAATATTAAAGCACTTAAATGATGATGATAAAGAACATGACTATAATAACAAAGAAGATAACAATGACGAGAGTATATTTTACAGGAAAAATGGTTAGAACTGGACATGGTGATTGCATCAATTGCTACTGTCGTGTATACATAATTTTTTATTTAAAAATTTAAATATGAAAATAACATTATTTATTCTTATGATTTTTATACTTGTTTTGTCATTCAATTCTCTACTAAAACAAAAATTAAATGGGTAAATAATGTTATTTAGCCATTATTTATCTTTAGCAAAATACTATAAGTTTTTTTTTTTTATAAACTTTTATTCTAGAGACTTGTGTATTCACAGTTTTATTACATAAAAAATACGTAATTTTATTATTTTTATCAATAATTAATTAAAAAGTTAAAAAAATAATGTAATTTAAATATATACATATATATAATTTTGTATTAAAATATTATATAATATATTATTTTTTAAAAAGAAGAATTTAGTCCTTTTGAAATAAAATTTATTAAATTATTTATTTTATTAAATAAATAAGTAAAATATTTTTTATTTATTAGAAGATAAAGTTATCCAGTTAAAAGATGACACGAAAAAAAGCTACCAAATAACGTAGCTTTTTATATAATCCTATAAATAATTATTAAAAATAAGTATTGCAATAAAAAAATTATTAGATTATAATAAAATTCATTAAAATAATTATAAAAATAAATATAATTAATTTTTATAAACGTATAGTAAATAGTTTTTATTTATTTTGTAGCTAAATTTTTTATTATAGATAATTATTTTAGTTTAAAAAAAAAGTTCTTACTCAAAGAATAAAATAATAAAAATTTATATATATCCAAAAGATGAATTAAGACTCCTTTATTAATGGTATAGACAATGGTATCTAATCTATTTCTAGATTAAATATTGAAGTAAAGTATGATTTTTGTTTTAATAGTTTTTTCCTATAATTTTTATTATTACTATTATTATTATTATTATTTAAAAATATTAAGTAATTATAATTTATAATCCAATCGTCTTATTATAGTATTTTTTACATTGTTGTAAGAATTGGATATGATTTATAACCTTATTAATAGATCAAATTTACAGATATTATATGTAATTGATAACTTTAATTTTATTAACAAATATTTTATTTTCGTATAACCTTTTTTTATATTCTCTATATTTTTGTTAGAAATGTATTTAAAATATTTTCTGAGAATCGACACTCATTATTTTCTTCCTCATATAAGCCTTCTTACTAGTTCTGCCTGAGTTGCTAACTTTCCTTTTTTTTATATTATTATTGTCAATATTCTTGCTTTAATAGTCACTTAGTTTTGCAACCACTGCAACATCATAGGATATCTGTGCCACCATCTCAAGACACCAATTGGTCACATTCATGCCATTTCCTATTCTCATGTGAGAACACCAATCTTTATATTTACGAATCTTAGAAAAACTCAATTATAAAAAAATTATGTTTAAGAAATCATTATTATTATATTGAATAAATTGAGCATATCAAAGTTGAATTTCTTGTTCTACAAACCTCTCTCGCTTCTCCCTCCTCTAGAGTTGGGGTTTCTAATACTTCTCCTCTTAGCCCTATAAGAAATAGAGAACAACTTTCAACAGGATTAGTGGTTGTTTTAGATGTTATAAAAGGCTCTGCTGATAAGGTTTTTGCAGATCAGTATGTTAATCAGGTTTCTACTCTACACATGTTTTCTTTGTGCTTCTAGTAACAACTCTAACTCGATTCCTAGGCTTTGGTGCTTGGTTAGGAATGATCTTCTTTTTAATGTTATAAATTCTACTGCACAATATATATACATATATATATATATCTTGTTATGCAGGGGAAAGTTTTGAATGTTATAGGTGTTTATGGGGCGAATTCTTACTTTGCTAGAAGAATTCTTTGGTCCGATTTAAATAATCTTCAAGGACCATGGTGTTTTCTTGGGGATTTTAGTCCTATCCTCTCTGACTGAAGCTAGAGGAGGTTCTTTGCCTAACAATTTATCTTGTGCTAAATTTCATGATTGGATTAATTCAAATGAGCTCTTGGCTATTCCCTCTTCGGGTGCTTCGTTTACTTGGTCTAATGGGAGGTTGGGTAATCACAGGATTGAGAGGAAACTTGATAGAGGTCTTTGCAATTTTTCTTGTTTAGATATTTGGTACAAGTGCAGGTATAAAAATTCTGGTTCGTAATTGTTCTGACCATCATCCTCTTCTTGTTGAGTTTGCTTCTTCTGTGATGTCTGGAAAGCCTTGTACTTTTAAATTCTTTAAGATGTGGTTACAACATCCCAATTACAGACAGGTTATACAACAATCTTGGGAAGAAAATATTGTTGGTTGTCCTATGTTCATCTTACAACAAAAGCTCAAGAGGCTAAAGGTCTCTCTTAAGGACTGGAACAAGAATGTTTTTAGGAATGTTCATGAAGTTGTGGTTGATAAACAAAAAATCCTTCTTGCCTTACAACATCAAATTCAGGTAGCTGATCTTGTTGAGATGGATATGCTTCTTGTTCAACAACAACAAGCTATGCAAAATCTTGATATGGCTCTATATTGTCAGGCCCTTTTTTGGAAAGAGAAAGCTAAGATGCTCTAGTTTAAAGATGGAGACCGTAATTCTTCTTTCTTTCATGTCATGGTCAAAAAACATGCTAATTCTAATGGGATACATAGGCTGGTGGATGAGGATATGGCCTTTGAAGATCTAAAAGATATTGAGGAATATATTCTTTCTTTTTATAAAACTTTATATGATTTCTCTGATACTAATAATGTCTTTACAAATTTCAGGGAAGATATGATTGTTGCTCATATACCTAGAGTTGTTTCTAAGGACGAGAACTCTATGTTGGTTAAATGCCCTTTCAATGATGAGATTAGGAAGGTTGTCTTTGCTCTCTACTCAGATAGTGCTCCTGGTCCTAATGGCTTTGGAGGCTCTTTCTTCCATGGTTGTTGGGACATTGTGGGTTCTGATGTTTGTAATGCTATAAAACAATTTTTCTCTCATAATTGGATTCTCCTAGGAATGAATGCTAATGTGGTTTCTCTTATCCCTAAAATTCATGGATCTACTTCTATAAAAGACTTCAAGCCTATTGTTGTGGCAAAGTTTAGGTTTAAAATAATTTCAAAAATCTTAATTGACAAGTTAGCTTCTATTGCTGCCAGGATTGTCTCTCCCAATCAAAATGATTTTATTAAAGGTTGGCACATTAAAGATTGTATTGGTATCACTTCGGAGGCCATTAACATGCTTTCTAAGAAAATAATTGGTGGTAATGTGGCTTTCAAGATTGATATTTCCAAAGCTTTTGATAGTCTCAGTTGGGATTTTCTCATTAAGGTGTTGAAGCAATTTGGTTTTCACCATACTTTCTTGCAATGGATTTTGACTATCCTTCAGTCTGCTAAGTTTTCTATAAGGGTTAATAGTAGTTTAGTTGGTTACTTTTCCTATAGTAGGGTTAGCAGGGTTACTTTTTTGCATTGCTGAAGAGGTTCTTAGTAGGGGGATAACCAAGCTCATTCTAACCAAGCATATTCTTCCGATGGTTAGTCCTAAAGGGCTCTGTTTTCCTTCACATGTTCTATATGCTTATGACATTTTTGTGTTTTGTAGGGCCAACAAATGTTCCCTTTCTAGTATTATGAAGTTTTTTCATTCCTATGAGTTAGCTTCGGGTCAATGGATAAACAATTCAAAAAGTCATTTCTTCATTGTCGATGCTTCTCCTAGCTTTCTTTATAAGATTAAACATGTGCTTGGTTGCAGTAAGGGCAATATTCCCTTTAATTATCTTGGAGTTCCTATTTTTGTAGGTTCTCTTAAAGCCAGGTTTCTTCAGCCTCTTGCCGATAAAGTCAGATCTAAATTGGCCTCTTGGAAAGGAAAATCTTAGCATGATGGGGAGAGTGGAGCTTGTTAACTCAGTGATTTTTGGTTCTTTATCTTACAACTTTCAAGTTTATAAGTGGCCTTCCAGCCTTCTTAAGCTTGTAGATAAATGGGTTAGAAACTTCATTTGGGCAGGTGATATTAATAAAAAGGGCTTTGTGACTGTTAATTGGGGTACAATTAGTAATCTTAATTCTAAGGGTGGGCTTCAAGTCATTAATTTTCAACTTGAAAATAAAGCTTATCTTCTAAGATTTGCTTGGGAATTCACTTACAATTATCGTCCTTGGATTTCTTTAATGAAGGCTCGGTTTCTTAAATCTAAATATCCGAGAGTTGGGTCCTTCTTTTCTTCCTCTATCTGGCCTGGTATTAATGATTGGTACGATGTCATCTTATAGAATATTTTTTGGACTGTTGGGAGAGGTGATAACATTAATTTCTGGAATGATCTATAGTGCTTTGAGAAATGCATATCTCCGCTTACAGGTGTTCCTTATGCTGAAAGGATTAAATTGAAAGCTTCTGTGGGTCAAGGATGGAAGGAAAATGGTTCTTGGGATCTTTCTCCTTCCCTTTTAAATATTCAAGGTTTGCATAACTTATGTTATATTTTTCTAACCTCTTGGGACAATACTCCTAATTGGATGCTGGAAGATTCTGGTTCTCTCATCGAGAAGGCGGCCAGAAAGTTTTTTAAGGATTCTAATCCTACTTGTCAATGGGGTAAACTGATTTGGACTAGTTCTATTCCTCCTGCGAAAACTTTAGTGCTTTGGAAGGTTTTACATAAGAGGTTACCTATAGATAAAGATATTCAAGTTAGAGGTATTTCTTTGTGCTCTATGTGCTCTTTGTGTAGGAAACAGGAAGAATCTATTTCTCATTTTTCTTTGATTGTACTGTCACCTCCCAGATTTGGAATTATACCAAACAGGTTTTTCCTAAGTTCTCTCTTCTTTCTATAAATGATATTATTGATTTCGTAATGCTTGTAGGAAGTTCCTTAGTTAATCTTGTTAGGCTGGCAACTATTACGTACTCTATTTGGATGATATGGAGGATGAGAAACCATGTTAGGTTTCAAGAAAATATTTCTATCAATTCGGCTATCCAGATTGTTAAAGGTTTCATAGAATGACGGGTAATGATTCTAGGAAACACATGCACAATGACATTGTTGACTTCACTTATTTGAAGTTTTTTGATATCACCACGTGTTGTCGGAAAGAAATCTCTCCTATTCGGGTTATTTGGGAATTCCCTGATGTTAATTGGGTGAAGGTCAACACTGATGGTGCTACTAGAGGGTGTTTGGGTTTTTCGACATGTGCAGGTATTTTTCGTGGTAGTAGGGGTGAATATATAGTTAGTTTCTCCTTTTTCCTGGGGGTACAAAAGTCTTTATATGTTGAGGTTATGAGAGTCATTTTGGCTATTAAGCTTGCCTGGAGTAAAGACTTCAGACGTATTTGGCTTGAGTATGACTCTTCCTTGCTTTGTGAATCATTTAGTTCGTTTAATCTCATTTCATGGTCTTTGAGAGGGAGATGGAGAAAGTGTATAAAGTTATGTCAAGAAATTGAGTTCAGAGTTTCTCATATATTCCGTGAGGGAAATCATTATACTCACAAGCTGGCTTCGCTTGGTCTCGAGAATAAGCTAGATTTCGAATGGTACGATGTTTTACCTGCTGTTATTAAATTAGACTTTTTACCCTCTATTTCGTTTTGTTTAGCTTGGTTGGGGAGTGTTTGTCTTCTTTTCTTGCTATGGGTTTGGCCTAGTACCCCATGGTTTTGTATCTTTTATTTTTTTTAATTATATATTTCGTGTCTTGGCATATGATTGTTGATCTTTGAGGTGTCAGCCTAGCTGAGATGTTAAAAGTTTATAGTGATGCCTAACATGAATTTTATAAAAAAAAGAAAAATCTTTTATAGGTTTTTGAGTTCCATTTAAAAACCTCTGTTCAGATGTTTGAGTTTGAGATTGTATTTTTAAAAATTAAATAATAAAATAAAAACTTCATTTCTTAATAATAGTTAAGATTTTTTTAATATAATTTATAATATAATTTTTTAATAGTAATAGTTAAGATTTTAAAACTTCATTTCTATTATAATGTTGTGTTTGAGATTATAAAATCATACCACCGTATTATCGCAATTGATAGTAAAAGTGAATGAAAAAAATATAAAATTTCATATCCTTGATGGAATAATTTTTTTCATAAATATTCAATTAAAAATTCTTATATTTATAAAAATGTAAAATTTTATTAAAAAAAGTAAAATAGAAGGGTTAGAAATAAAATAAAATCAATAGAAAATTACTAGAATCTTTATTATTTGCTAAAGAAATAACAACATACTAAATACCTTACAAACATTTTCTTACATAACTAACAAAAGTCTTCCCCCAATTGATCACCTTCATGTTCCACATTGAACAACCCAACTAGTTAACCATCTACATATAAACAAAAACAAATATTACTATAATTTTGTAACAATTCAACATTAATATATATTATGATAATATTTCTTGTCATGAAATAGTGAGACGGTTGAACATACAGTTTGATCAATTGTGAGGAAAAGTAGAGCAATTGCAGCAATTATAGATGTTATTTTCCAAGGAGTGTTGAAGTACTCATGTAAGAAGATAACCTTATATTTGTTATAAGGGTTTTTATAGAAGTTATTTAAGCTATTTCATATAGAGAAATAATGTGAATTGGAATTTGATATAGGAAAATCTGAGCCTATACTGTTAATCATTGTAGCCACTACATTAGCATCACCCATCCAATTGACAATAATTTTATTATCAACCAATACCTTCACATCTTTTTCTGTGTCGATGAGAAAATCTAGAATCTGTAGGCATTGACTAATAATGTCTATATTTACACTAGTAGAAAAAAGAAGTTTATCGTTGGTTCTGAAAGGCCTTTATCATCGGGTCCCGAACCGACGTTGACCCAGGAGACTTGAAAATAAAGTCGGTTAAACAACCAACGTCATGTAGTCCATCACCACGTTGGTTTAAACGAGACAACCGACGTCATGTAATCCACCACAACGTTGGTTTAGACAAGGAAAACGACGTGGTGCTTTGCTGAAATCCACAACAACCGACGTGCTGTTGTCATTTTTTTAAAAAATAATAATAAATTGATAAATCTCTAATCGATATAAGAAAACACCACAAAAAATTTTAGAATGTTTTAGCAAGTGTAGATATGTGAAATCAAAGGCTACAATCTAAAAAAATGGATAAAAAATAACAAAAAAAACCCTAAATGATAGAATTTTGGAAGGCCGAAGGCTTCGTTACCCCATTTCGAGCAACTTTCACTTTTAAAGCGTCTCAATCCGAGCTCTCTATCAAAAGTTATGACCATTTGAAGTTTTTTCGTCCAAAAATTTTTGAAACCCTAAATCTATGATACAAACATCCAGAAAACATTCTAAGCATACAAAGATAAAAAAAAAACATACCTCTTGTAGACAGTGAGGGAAAAACCAGTGAACGAAAATCGACCCAAACGAAATCTACCAAAACCAAAAAATGTAATAATGGAGTGAATGAAACCACAAAAGACAATGAGAGCAAAGGAGGAGAACAACACGCAAGGGAGAACACCACGTACCAGTGAGAACATGAGCAAGAAAGCGAGGCAGAATGCATGAGAGAGAAAATGACAATGTGAGCGAGAGAGAACTGTGAAGAAGTAGTGCGCACAAGAGTGAAAATGAGGGAGTGAAGCAAAGAGTGTCAGAGTAAAAACAGTGTGGCTGAGTTAAAACAGGCAGAACCACATTAGTTAGAAGCTCTAGAACCGACGTGTGGGGAACCCTAATTTTATCCAATTTTTTCCAATGATATCAGAGTGACCATGGCGTCGGTTAGACTACCAGAACCGACATCATGGTCAAAAACACCATGCTGGTTTAAAGCTCCCAACCGACGTGGTGACTCACCCGCCATTTTAAAATTTTAAAATTTTGAATTTTTACTTTTTACTGATATATCCATGACGGGTTTTTTGTTTAACCGACATTGTGTGCACATCACAACATCGGTTTTTATCTAACCGATGTTATGGATGCTCATTTATTTACAAAAATGCCACCGTATTTTTGACAACGTCATTTTTGTATTTAACCGTCTTCATACTACCGACATTAAATCCCTTTTCTCTACTAGTGCTGGAAGGTGACAATGCTCAAATGCCATTATATTTCTCAAGATCATTTATGTGTCATCATTTATATTTAAGATTGGCACAACAAACTTACCCTCGCTCGAATAGGTTATGTCAAGTAAGCCTTCATTTGGATTCACTTGAAACTTAATATTGGTCTCTGATAGTTGGCTTGCACTGTATACATGTCTAACTTGATTGTATTCTTCTGGTTTTCTAAAATCAATATTTGATGATGATGTTATAGAAGATCTTCAAAAATTAGTGAAGTATTTTGGACTTTCTTCTGGACAGACTTCTTAAAGATAGGTTCCTAAAACATTTGAAAGTAATATAAAGAAAATTCTCACTCATACCAGTGAGGTGAGGTTGTAGAGTTGTTCAAGAACAAAAAATGGAAGTTGATTTTCCAGTGGTATCAAGTCCATCATAATATTGTCTAACATCGAGACTTTTCCAAATAAGGGGTCCTTTCCCATCTAATCTTTGTGTCCATGGTATCATAGAAAAAACTCAATCATAAAGCAAGCCTCAACTAGAATCATTTTTAAGAAATTATCACTATTATATTTAATAGGCTCTAGATGAAAAAGTCGAATTTCTTCTTCCAGCTCTTTTATTTTGACAACAAATTCTCTCATAGGTATTTGTGTTCGACTTAGAAATCTCTTCAGATATTTCAGTTTAGACTTTGGGATTAGTTTTACGAATTTTTTGTGGTAACTTATAAATGTATTGCATATGGAAATCATACTTTTCTAGAAGTTTCACATTTTGAATCATTTAAGTCCATTCTCTCTCTAAGTGTTGTATTTCAATAGCCAAATCTATGTATTGTCCTTCCATTTGGTTAAAACTCTACATCATAAAAATTAATATATTAACTATAATATTAATACATTGGATAGAATACCAATTTAATCCCTAAAATATTATTTCCTTTAAATAGACATTATGATAATATGGATCAATTTATTCTCCACACTGTTAAAAAAACATAATAGTTAAAAGTGCAACATATTGTGATTGTAGGGATTATTTATGCAATTGCTTTGATAATAAAAGTAAGGGACAGAAATAGTTTCACAATTGGATGTTTTGTAAAACTATATTTAAAAATACATTTTAATTATAATTTGGTATACGCCTTTGAATAAATTATACAAAAAGATTTAGTGCAAGTTGATGGAAAAAAAAAAGACATGAAAAGATTAATAAATGCAATCTCAGATCTTAATGGTGTGAACTTCAGAGGGCGATACATAGCAATTAGTTGAAGTTTCAAAATATAGATAGTTTATGGTCGATAATTTTGTTCATAAATATTTCCATCAAATTAGAATTTTTGATATTAAATAATTAAATTCAAAAGTATTAATTTCAATTACTTAATAAATTTAATAGAATATATTCCTAAGATGTAAACTTTTGAAATATTATTAATCTTATTTTTTTACTTCAATTATTTGGGAATTGCTGGGTAAAACTTTTAAATTAGTAAACTAATTATTTAAACATTCTAATATATGCATTTCTCAATTTATTTTTTTCAACATTAATAATAAATATGCAATTGAAATCAGGAATTATGGGAGTCAAATTAATACTTCTAATTTTACTTGTTTAAAAATTCTTATAAATACTCATTGAAAATTTAAAATTTTAAAGCCATTATAAAAACCTTTTCAAAATTCAAAATTTTTCGGATTGAATCATTTTTTTTTAATTTGAATTATTTAATTTTTTTTATAATTAATTTTTCATTTTTCTAAAAGATACAACTTCATTCTTAACATTTTAAATAAGAGTTAAATTAATTAATTATAACTAATTATTTTAATCATTTAAAATATATTATGAACGTAAATTAAAATGAAAAACTTTTAAAAATATTATAAGTACTTTCTAAATTGAAGAAATATTACATAATAAAAACTTTTAAATATTTTAGGACCGATATGACTGAGAATCCGACTTCTCACTGAAATAATGTTACTCAACAGTTAGGACCTAAGCTAATGATTTGTAGTTGGAACATGTTAATTTTCTTTATTGTAGAATTCTGCTTGTTTAAGGAATAGAAACCGCTATCAATTTTCTCTCAGAGTTCGGTCACTCATGGTATATTGCTTCGTTGCTCAAGCGTAATTGTCTAGAGCATTCAACGAAGAATAATCTATGTGAATTCTCTCTTTTAAAAAAGAATATTGCTTAAGATAAATTTTTTTGTTTGAAGGATACTCCTCTTGGTTGAATATCTAATGATGAACTTGAATTGTGTAAAATGGATTGCTTCGTATAAGAGACTATTTGGAAACATTATATGTAGAGTTTATATAACTTTAATAGGATAAATGAACTAAAATGGTTTAGAATAATAATAATAATATAAATATTTTATAATATTGAGATAAGTTTGAAATATGAATGAACGAGATTGATAGTGTGAGACAACTAAATATCAAGGGGTAAAGTTATCATTTCTTGAGGTATGTTGAATTATTTGGGAGAGAAATACCTATCCAGCCTTACTATTGTAGTCTGAAGTATGTAAATCCATTAATTAAAGAAGATGTATGACTCATTAATTGTTTAAAATTACAGATTAAAATATCAGATGTGAAAAAACTTAATGAGATTCTTGCATCAGAGTTTGTGAAGTGAATGCAATGAATTACTCATTAAACTATCATTGACGGGTTAGTAGGATTTAACATGGGTAATGAATTATTATTTGGAACTTGCAATATGTGTGTTTTAGAAGATGTTTGATGGAAAAAAATATCAAAACACATCATTCACAAATTAAAGAGGATGAAGATTTAAAACATTAGTCAAAAGCTTAAGAGGAGAAAGGGGATTAATTAGGTTTGATTGGGCTTCCAATAATTCTTTTGGGCCCAAATTAATAATTGGAAAGGTCAACTCCAAAAAACATAGAGCACATAGCAGAAGACCTCTAATCCGTAGAAAACAACAATTAAAGTTATGATTAGGAGAAAACAAAAAGATTAGGCTTCAGTTGACTTCAATAAAAATAAGTTTTATCATCATGGTCCAAGCTCTAGTATGTAAATTTGTATAGAGTATATTAAAATTTTGTAGGCTATGTATTGAGACAATTAGTATAGAACAATTGGACCTTATATTTCAACCAAGTAAGAGTGTTAGGCTTGTATATGACCCTTGAAATGTGTGACCTTTACACATAAGGCATGACTGTGCATGAAGAGAGCATGAGTGGACATGTGTCCTTTCCTTCTTTTACACCAATTCTTACTAGGTTTGGATTTAAATTTTCCCTCTCCATTTGGATGTCTAAGAGTACTATAGGAGAGTGCTTAATACTTGTATTTCTAAACTTTTAATAAGTATTTAGATGTTGTCTACTTTGAAATAGTGACCCAACTACTTAACCATCTAAATATAAACAAAAACAAATGTTACTATCATTTTGTAACAATGGTTCAACATTGATATATATTGTGATAATATTCGTTACCATAAAATAGTGAGAGATGTACTAACAAATAATAAATATATGTACATATATTTATCAATTGTTAATAAAGTATTATAGACAGTACATATTTGTACATAAATTTATCTTTTGTTAATAAGACGATTGAACATACAGTCTGAACAAGTATGAGGAAAAGTAGCACAATTAAAGCAATTGTAGATGCTATTTTTTCAAAGAGTGTTGAAGTACTCATGTAAGAAGATAACTTTGTATTTGTTATAAAGGTTTTTATACAAGTTATTTAAGTTATTGCATATAGAGAAATAATGTGAATTGAAATCTGGTATAGGAAGATTTGCTAAGCCCACACTGTTAATCATTGTAGCATCACCTATCCAATTGACAATAATTTTACTATCAACCAATATCTTCATATCTTGTTTAGTGTGTATTATAAAATTAGCGAAAGAATATGAATAAAATGACACTAAAATGTGGTTCAGTGTATAGCTTACTTCCACACATTAAACTCTATGTTTGATATAAAAAATGTAATGAAGATTACAAAAGAAGTTTATATACTTTAATACTCAACCTCTCATACCATGTCGAGGTGCTTGCTTTAACCCATACAAGGCCTTCTTGAGCTTGAAAACGTAATCTGGATTGTTGTGATCTTCAAATCCAGGGGGTTGGCTCACATAGACCTCTTCATCAATGAACCCGTTCAAGAATGCGCTTTTGACATCCATTTGATGTAATCTGAACCCCTTCAAGCAAGCATATGCTAGTAGCAATCTAACTGCTTCCAATCTAGCTACTGACGCATAGGTTTCACCAAAATCGATGCCTTCTTCCTGGTTATATCCTTTTGCAACAAGTCGCGCCTTGTTCCTCACAATGACACCTTGTTCATCTATCTTGTTCTTGAAAACCCACTTGGTTCCAATCACATTCATCTCCTTTGATCTAGGAACAAGTGTCCAGACCTCATTTCTTGCAAACTGATTCAGTTCCTCGTGCATTGCATTTATCAAGTTGCTATCTTTGAGAGCTTCACCCACTGATTTGGGTTCAACTTGTGACACAAAGGCCATATGTTTGCAAAAATGATTCATGGATCTTCTAGTGGTTACACCTTTCTGTAGTTGACCAATGATATTGTCTAGTGATAGATTCTTAGGAACCCTCCATTCTCTAGGTAGTTCAGTACTAGTTGCTGCTGCTCCAATACCAGATTCAATCGGTTGATCTTGTGGTTCAATCGATTGAGCTTCATCCGATTGATTGTCCTCTATAGATTTACCCAGTTGATCTGTGACAATCTTCTGGTTCACTGGTTCATCATCATCTGCAGTAATCTTAATGCTTTCCTGCACTTTGTGGTCAGTTTCATCAAAAGCAACATGCATGGATTCTTCTACAACCATGGTTCTCCTATTATACACTCTACATGCATAACTATGCAGTGAGTAACCAAGAAAGATACCCTTATCTGCTTTTGGATTAAATTTTCCCAAGTTGTTTTTCCCATTGTTTAAAATAAAACATTTGCATCCAAAAACTTTTAAATGGGAAATGTTAGGCTTTCTACCTTTAAATAGCTCATAGGGGGTCTTCTTCAAGATTGGCCGAATGAGTACTCTATTCAGTACATAGCATGTTGTACTTACTGCATCAGCCCAGAGGTATTTAACCAAATTTGTTGCATTCAACAACGTCCTGGTCAGCTCCTCCAATGATCTATTCTTCCACTCCACCACTCCATTTTGCTGTGGAGTCCTTGGTGCAGAAAAGTTGTGCTTGATTCCATGCTTCAAAGATTCATGTTCTTGGAGGTTTCTTGATTTGAAAAGCTTTGCCAAAATGATGATCGCACAAAAGGGGCAATATCTCTCTTAGTAAATCTCAAGGAATGCTTTTCAAAAGTATTTGATTTGATAATTCTGAAAGTGATGATTCTCATTCCTTTAAATACCCAAATCAGTTTTAAAAACAACTTAGCTGTCACAATTCAATTAATTGAACAAACCATTCAATCGATTGAATTTGACCGTTAGTTTGACCCAGTCAAAGGTTTCAATTGTAACAACAATAACTGTATTTCAGTTATAACAGAAATAACTGTCACATTCAATCGATTGTTTTGGAAATTCAATCGATTGAAAACCTTTTTCCAACAAAAATATTTTGGGTTATTTTTATTAAAAACAGTTTTAATAAAAATATTTGTGAATCTTTTTAGCAGCTCAGAAGTGATGAACCATGCCACTCATGCTTAAGGACTAAGCCAATCACCAATACACAAACCCAACTAAGGACCAAGATCTAATCACTCAACTATCTTCATGTTGGCACAAAGTCTTCACTTGAACAATTCTGGTTCAGGTTGGTTCCAACAGATTCTTCATGAGGCAGTCTTCATCAGCTTCACATGCTAAGCCTTGGTGCTCACAATATTGACTTGATCAAATCACATGCTTAGCCTTGGTGCTAACACCTAGTCCAAATCAGTTTATCCCATTGACAAGTATGATTAGAATCTTTAAAAATCCTTATGGCCGCCTTTTATGTGAGAGAACCAAAATCTTTCGGCATCTAATTAGGAGTATCTTCCCAAGAGGTCAGAGAAATATACCGTAAATTATGCAGAGCTTAAACTTTTTAAAAGAGAAGGAGAAAGATCCCAAGAACCACTTTCATTCCAACCTTGAGCCACAGTAGGTTTCAATTTAATCTTTTCGGCATAAGGAACACCTGCAAGCAGAGAGATGCATTTCTCATAGCATCAGAGATCATTCCAAAAATTAATATTATACCTCTCCCAACAGTCTAAAAAGTGTTCTCTAAAATGACCTCATACCAATGATTAATATCATCAGACTAGATAGAGGAAGAAAAGAAGGAACAACTCTCCAATATTTAGATTTAAGAAATTGATCCTTCATTAAAGAAATACAAGGGCAATAACTGTAAGCGAAATCCTAAGCAAGCCTTAGAAGATAAGCTTTATTTTCAGGTTGAAAATTAACAACTTGAAGCCCACCCTCAGACTTAGGATTACCAATTGTATCTCAAGAACCCTATTTATTAATATCACATGTCCAAGTAAAGTTTCTAACCAATTTATCAACAACCTTAAGCAGATTGGAGGGTCACCTATAAACCCGAAAGTTGCAAAATAAAGAACCATAAATCACAGAGTTAACAAGCTTCACTCTCTCCATCAAGCTAAGAGATTTTCGTTTCCAAGAGACTAATTTAGATCTAACTTTATCCACAAAAGGCTGAAGAAACTTGGCTTTAGGAGAACCTACAAAAATAGAAACTCCAAGATAATTAAAGGGAATATTGCCCCTACTGCAACCAAGCACATCTTTAATCTTAAAAAGGAAACTAGGAGAAGCGTTGGCAGTGAAGAAATGACTTTTTGAATTGCTTATCCATTGGCCTAAAGTTAAACCATAAGAATGTAAAAACTACATAAGACTAGAAAGGGAGCGTTTGTTGGCCCTGCAAAACACAAAAAATGTTATCAACATATAGATCATATGAGGGGAAACAGAACACTTTAGGAATAGCCATTGAAAGAATATGCTTGATTAGAATAAGATTGGTTATCCCCCTACTGAGGACCTCTTCAACAATACAAAAAAGTAAAGGAGAAAGAGGATCACCCTATCTAACCCCTACTACAAGAAAAGTAACTGATCAAACTACCACTAACCCTTATAGAAAGCTTAGCAAACTGAAGGATAGTTAAAATCCAATTCAAGAAAGTATGGTGAAAACCAAACTGATTCAACACCTAAAGTAGAAAATCCCAACTAAGAGTATCAAAAGCTTTGGAAATATCAATCTTAAAAGCCACATTACCACCAGATATTTTCTTAGAAAGCATGTCAATAGCTTCCGAAGTTATACCAATGCAATGTGTCGGCCTTTAATAAAATAATTTTGATTGGGAGATACAATCTTGGCAGCAATGGAAGCTACTTGTTAGCTAAGATTTATGAAATGATTTTAAACCTGAAATTCGTCACAACTATGGGCCTAAAGTCTTTTATAAAAGTAGTTCCATAAATTTTAGGAATAAGAGGAAACAATTGTTTTATAACATTACAAACATCAGAACCCACAATGTCCCAATAACCATGAAAGAGTCTCCAAAGTCATCACGACTAGGAGCACTATCAGAGTTGAGAGCAAAGACAACATTCTTACTCTCATCATTGCAAAGACACTTAACCAACATTAAGTTCTCATCCTCATAAACATTTGTACAAACAATTTTAGGGATATGTAAAAATTGAAGATGATTTAGGAGCCTTATTAATACATCAAATTTACCAATATTATATGTAACTGATAACTTTAATTTTATTAAAAAATATTTTATTTTCGTATAACTTTTTCTACATTCTCTATATTTTTGTTAGAAAGGTATATAAAATATTTTGTCAAAAGCCACACTCACTATTTTCCTCTTTATGGATCTCTTATTATTATTTTTATGTCGTAACTAAACTTTGCAACCATTGCACCATCATAGGATATATGTGCCACCATCTCAAGACACCACCCACATTCTTGCTATCTTCTATTCTCATATGAAAACATGTCATCTTATAAAAACTCAATTATAAAAAAATTGTCATTATTATATTTAATATATTATGCTTGATAAAATCAATTTTTTTTCCAACTATTTCATTTTGACAATAAATCAAATTCTCTCATAAATATTTGTATTTGATTTAAAAATCTTTTAAGATATTTGAGTTTGAGATTTTAATTTTTAAAACTAAATATTAAAATAAAAATGTAATTATTTAGTAAAAAGAATTAAAATTTTAGTCTTGTATTTTTTTTATTTTTTAAAGTTTATAATGTTTTGTTTGAGACTGGACGAATCATATTTATATCAATGGATGGACAATAGAGACTAAATCAAAAAATATAGAATGTTAGATCCTTAATTTAATATTTTTTAATAAATATTCAATTAAAGATTCTTATATTTATAAAAATATAAAATTTATTAATAAAAGTAAAATAGAAAGATTAAATATAAAATAAAATGATATAATCTTTATTATTTGATAACGAAATAGCAACATACTCCAATACCTTACAAACATTTTCTTATACAACTAACACTAAGATACAAATTTCAAAATTCTTCTTTCCCAAATGACCTTTATGTTTCACATTTAGTGACCCGACTATTTAACCACCTACACAAAAACAAAAACAGATGTTATTTAAATTTTGTATCACTAGTTCAATATTGATATATATTCTGAAAATATTTCTTACTATGAAATAATGAGAAGATTGAACATCCAGTTTGAATAAGCGTGAGGAAAAGTAACACAGCTGCTGCAATTGTAGATGCAATTTTCCAAGGAGTGTTGAAGTACTCATGCAAGAAGATAGCTTTATATTTTTTATAAGGGTTTTCATAAAAATTATTTAAGCTATTGCATAGAGAAAAATAGTGTGAATTGAAACGTGGCATAGGAAGATCTGAGCCTAGACTGTCAATCAATGTAGCCACTGCATTAGTATCACCCATCCAATTGACAATAATTTTCTTATCCATCAATACCTTCACATCTCTTTCAGTGTCGATGAGAAAATCTAAAATCTTTAGACATTGATTAATAATGTCTCTAGCTGGAAGGTGACAATGCTCAAATGCCATTATATTTCTCAAGATTATTTCTGTGCCATCATGTATATTCAAGATTGGCATGATAAACTTCCCCTCATCCAAATAAGTCATGTAAAGTAATCCTTCATTTGGATTCGCTTGGAACTTAATTCCTGCCTCTGATAGTTGGCTTGCACTGTATACATGTCTAACTTCATTGTATTCTTCTAAGTTTTCAAGATCAAGATTTGAGGATGATATTATAGAAGATCTTAAAAAATCAGTGAAATGTTTTGGACTCTCTCCTGGGCAGACTTTTCCTAAAGATACATTCTTAAAATAGTTGAAAGTAATGTTAAGAAAATTTTCATTCATACCAGTGAGGTTGTAAAGTTTTTCAAGAACAAAGAAAGGAAGTTGATTTTCTAGCAGTAGCAAGTCGGCCTTAATATCGTCTAACATCCAATGTTTTCCAAATAAGGGGTCCACTCCCACCCAAGATTCCCATGTACGGTATCTTAGAATAAGCTCAATTATGAAGCAAGCATCAACTAAAATCATTCTTAAGAAATCATCACTATTATATTTAATAGTGTCTGCATAACAAAGTCGAATTTCTTCTTCAAAGTCTTTCATTTTGACGACAAATTCTGTCATAGATATTTGTGTTCGACTTAGAAATCCCTTTAGATAGTTCAGTTTAAACTCTTCCATTGCTTCAAAATTGTTGTCTTCCTTACCAAATTCATGTGCTATGTGATGATAAGGGCCAATGGAAACAATTTGAGGAGTGTAGGCTTTGGGATTATTTCTACGAATTTTTTGTGGTACCCTATAAATGCATTGCATACGAAAATCATACTTTTCAGAAGGTTTCACATTTTGAAGCATATCAGTCCATTCTCTCTCTAAGGAGTCCATTGCAATGGCCAAATCTCTTTGTCCTTCCATTTGGTAAAACTCTGTAACATAAAAATTAATGCGTTAACTACATTATTAATATATTAGATTGAACACCAATTTAATCACTAAATAGTTACATCCTTTAGATAGGTAATGTGATAATATGGATCAATTTATTTTGCACTCTAATAAAAAATCTTTTAGAGATTATTGAGTGGCAAATAATCGTTGTAGATTCTCACCGTAGAAATAATATGTTCTAAGTTAGAATTTTTCGTTGAGGATACTCAACGTAGTTGAATATCTATATTGTATGACTTACGTGTAAAATGGATTGTATATGAGACTATTTGGAGACATTTTGTAGAGTTTGTAAATATGATAAATGAACTAAAATGATTCAGCAAAAGAATAATGATATAATTATTTTTTGATGTTGAAATACGTTTGTTTGAAATATGAATGAATGAGATTAATGGTGTGAAACAACTATTACCAAAGGGTAGAAGTATCATTTGAGGTGTGTTGAATTATTTCTCAGAGAAATACTTAAGATGATAATCCAGCCTTGGTATTGTTGTAATAAGTATATGAACTCATTAATTAAAGGAGTTGTATTAAAATTCGTAGATTAAAATATCATATGGTGAGAAATTTAATGAAATTCTTGCATTAGAGTTTGCAAAGTGTATACAATGAATTACTCTATTTACATTGAACTCCCATCGATAGGTTAGCCCGATTTAATACGGGCAATGTATTAGTCTTTGGGACTTGTTCAATATGTGTCCTTTAGAAGACATTTGATGGAAAACTATAAAATCACAACATTCACAGAATAAAGAGGTTAAAGGTTTAGAGCCATTGAACAGGAGCTTAAAAGTTGAATAGGCCTAGTTGGGCTACCACCAATAATCCTTTTAAACCCAAAATCATCTTTGAAAGGTCAACTCTAATTAACATAGAGCATAGAGTAGAAGACTTTTAATTTAAAGAATACAACAACTAGAGTTATGATTAGAGGAACACAACAAGACTGGGCTTCAGCAGAGACAATTCTAATCATCATGGTCCAAGCTTTACTTTGTAAATTTGTATAGAGTAGATTATAATTTTGTGGGCTTTGTTAAGCCAAAGAATATAGAATAATTGGGTCAAGGATTTTGGGCTTCTATATGGCCTTGAAATGTGTGACCTTCAAAGATAAGGCGTGACCGTGCATGAGGATAGCATGAGGGACATGTGTCTTCTCTTTATTTTGCACTTGCTAGGTTTGAATTCAAACTTTCCCTTTCCATTTGAACATCTAAGTATTATATGTAGGTTTGCTTGTTACTTGTATTTCTTAACTTTAAATGAATGTTGAGATGCTGTCAATTTTGAACTTCTACTCCTTTTTTTTTTCTCTATAGGTTAGTCTCTTTTTTAAGATTCTACTTAAACTCCTATCTAGTTGATTTGGCCTAACCTTTCCTTAACCTTTCCTTCAAAATCGAGACATAATCTACTTTCTCCCAAGCTTTCGCCACTCTTTTCATCTTCCATCAAATGAAAAAACTCCAAAACATGACAAAGAAGGTAGTCTATCATTTGGTATCTACAGCCATGATTGTGTGAAGCTAAGTAGCCCTTCTCTTTCTAATTTTTTTCTTTGTTTTCATGTTTTTTTCATTGATTTTTATACGTCTTGAACTTGTTTCACCGATTGGACGTGGTTTATGTCTCATTTGTTTGGTTTAATTGCTTAGTTATACTTAAATCTTCCATGTTGTTAGGTTTTGAGGTCTTCTATTATGCAAGCCATGCTTGATTTTCGTTTTTCTTGAGTCTTGTTTCAATTTATTCTGTCAAAACAACTTCTAATTATGTCATTTTAATTTTATGATCTATTCATGTTTCTCTAAGTCATGTTACATCCTAAATGTCATTACATCTTCTAGTTTCCTTTTCAATTTTCATTTGGAGCTTTATGATGTTGTCACATATTCTTATGTCTGTTAAGCGCTTTTGTGTTTCAAGTTCTTGCTTACTATTAGATGATTATCAAGTTTTTTAGAGTTAGACTTCCATTATGTTTTTATTTTCAAGTCCGTATCTCTTATTGATTCAATTAGGTTTCCAATGGGTTAATGGCTTTGTTTATTTTATAGTTTGCTTTGAAAAATTCAATTGAATGGAGAAAGAATATAATGCTTGGCACCGGTTATAATTTTGAAATTTGAAATTGAAAAATAAAGAATAAAATTGCGTCTATCTTCAATGAAAAAGTTAAACCAAAATGAAAAAAAAGCAAAAGGAGGAGCGAAAAGCATGAGTACACTGACTTAGACTTGAAGTTTGCGTTCTACTTGTACTTAAATCAATTTGGCCTAGACTTACTACTTATTAAAACAATTCAGCCAAGGACAAAAAAGCAAAGACAAATGAAGTTTACTTGATTAGATACCACGGAATACATTTCAAACAAAAGAAGAAATAAGTTCATTATATTCTAGTATTACTTTTGTTTGTGTAATCCATTTTAATGCCTTTCTTTAGGAGTGTTCTTTTAAGTTATTTTCTCACCTTTAACTTCTTTTTTGTCACATTTATTTGGATAATCTTTGAGTTTATCACATCTCTAATCTATTTAAGTTAATCAAATTGAGCTTTTCATGTGTTTATTTCTTGACCACTTGAAGTTGAATACCTCTTGGTTTTTGGTCTTTGAGAGAAGTGAACTAACTTGATAGGTAGCATCCTAGGACAAGGCAAAGGTCAAGACAAGGAGTATTCATCTTGAGAGGACAATCAAGTGGAGAGCTCTTACAAAAATGAGAGGAAACACTTGAAGGAAGAGGAGAGAATAAACTTGAAGTTTGTTTCAAAATTTGATTGTATTTCTTGAGTTGTAAACGACCATTATTTACTTTTTCTGCATTAGTAAACATTGGTAGATGATGAGCATGCCTTGGAGGTTCACAAGTGTTAACAAACCTCATCATTAGGATTCAACTAGTTTATTTCTTTCAATTTTCATTTCTTTAAAGCTTTCTTTTCTTTTTAATTTGAACTTCTTTTCTTGCATTGAAGAAGTTTTCATTTGAAGAACGTTTGTGAAGTGCATGTGTAGAAAAAGTTCTACCTAGGAAGTATTTGGTTCTTAAGCTTATCTGGTGTACTTTCTTGTGAAAAAATATTTAAATTCAAGCTTAAGATGTCTAGGAATATTTCTCACTATAGTGGTAGTGACTCGAGTGAATTTCCACGAAGTTTGAAACATTTATCTCGAGACCTTAAGTTACTAAAACTATGAAGAAATCAAGAAGCATTTTTGAAATAAAAAGAGAAAATTGAAAAGATACCCAACTTGTTATTTTGGAGGAGGAACTTAAGATCTTAAGACAAAAAAAAAAAGAAAATACAAAAAAAAAAGTAGGAGTAGTTCATCCAAGAGTTCTAAATTGGGGGAATAATCACGATGATGATGTGGGTAGGTTAAGAGTAAGAGAATTTTATCAAACCCATTCCCAAAAAATATAGAAAGGAAACTATGTCTTAAGAGGTTAGGTCAAACTTCGTCACTTCCTTTGTAAAGATGATGCGGAAGTCTACCTTGATTGGGAAATGAAGGTAGAACAATTATTTCCCTGTTAGCAAATTAGGACGAACAAAAAGTACCCTTAGTTACTTTAAGTTTACAAGGTTATGCAATCTATTAGTGAACCTCCACTGAAAGAGACAGACGTCTCCATAATGAACCTCTAGTTTTATATTGAATTGATATTAGGAATGCATTGAGGTGTTGACATATCCCTTCACACTATAATAGAGAGCTTATGAATAAGCTCCTAAGACTCCATAAAAAAAACATGAGTGTTGAAGAATATAGGCAAAAGATGGTGTTATACATGATGAGAGTAGGGACAAGGGAGGAAGAAAACACCACTACTTCAAGGTTATTAAGTGGATGAGCTTAGAGATACGAGATATAGTTAAGGTTATACCTTATAGGGATTTGAAAGATTTAGTACAACCTTGCATTAAGGTAGAACAACAAAATTTAAGAAATTTGTCGCAGGTGGCATCAATTGTCCTGTGGCAAAGGTTAGGTGAGTTGAGTCACAATCAAATCTCAGTGTTTGGGATGCTACACTCTTGGGTAGAAAGAGTTGCGCTTTGACTATTGACTATAGCTTTTGGCTTAGTGGTAAGAGCTCAATCCAAAAATTAGTATCAGAGCCAAGGTCATGAGTTCGATTCCCAATGGAACAATTGTTTCAGGAGAGATTGTTACAGGTTACACAATTGTCTTATGGTATAGGCTAGGTGGGATAAGTCACAATCGAAGAGTTTGATTTGTACTGGGACAATTGTTGAGGCGAAGATTGTTCCAGGTGACATCAATTGTACCGTGGCGGATGTTAGGTAGGTTGAGTCATTATCGAATCATGGTGCTTGAGTTGCTCCACTCTTAAGTAGAAAGAGTTGCACCCGTTGTCTATTGGCTATAACTTTTATCCTAGTGGTAAACACTCGATCCAACAAAAAAAATTATCTATGAAAGAAAAAACTCTCTGTAGCAAAGAATATTCAAAGGAGGAAAATAAAACGGTAGAAAAACAAAAATCAGAACGTTATAAGAACCTAGATAAAATTAAATAAAAGAAACATAATAGAGCAAGCCTTCTACCCATATTCGTACTAGTCAGATTAAATGCTTTAAGTGTTTAGGTATGGGTCATAATTATTTTTGAGTGCCTCAACAAATGAGTTATGATCTTAATGAATGAAGAATTGTATAGCAATCAAGATGAGGCTAGCTTTTCTTCTTCCTCTGAGAAAGGAGAAAGGCCCAAGCCCAGAGATTCCATGTTAAACTATTTATGCTTGTTTTGAAGAGCTTTCGATGATCAGAAGTTCTAATCAACTAATACTTCCTAGAGAGAGAATATTTTTCAAATAAACTATCATATTTTTAACATGAATTGTTCCCCCATTGTGGACAATGGATCATGCTACAATTTTTGTAGTACTAGGTTGGTTCAGATGTTGAGCCTCAACACATTTTCCATTGAAAACCTTATGAACTTCATTAGATTTAAAAGATGGAAACATGGTTGTGAGTCAACAGTTAAAATCAGGATTTCTATAAGACACTATGAAGAAAATGTCTTATGTGATTTAGTGTCTTTAAAAGCTTGTGATATTCTGTTAGGAGGACCGTGACAATTTGATCACAACATTATTTATAATGGTCATACTAATAAAATTACTTTCACTCAGAAAGGAAAAAATGTTTGTAATTAGTTCTTGATCACATTCACAAATGGTGGAGAACCAAATACAAACACAACAGAAAATAGAAAACAAAATAGAAAGAGAAAATAGTCTAGCTCTCCTATGACACAAGCAAAGGAAAATAAAGCTTAGACAGGAAAGAACAAGTAAGCTGAAAGACACTCTGGAGAAGTTTATGCAAGCTACTCTGTCAAACCAAAAGAATCATGAACCATCTCTCAGAAACTTAGAAACGCAAGTGGGGCAATTGGCTAAGCAGTTGGTAGATTAGCAAGGAGGAGAGTTTTCTGCCAATAGTTCGAAGGAGCAATGCAAGGCTATTACAATTAGAAATGGGAAGAAGGTTGGCTCTGATGTGAACGACAGAGCTGAGGAAGAAAGGGATGAGAAAAGGAGGAAGAAGATAGCTGAAGCATATCAAAATTCAACTGAAAGCAGTGAAGGCACAACAGTTGTACCAGCAGATGAATATGTAGTCATTGAACCTAGAGCTGAAGAAGAGAAGTTGGAAGATGAAGGTGAGAAGAAGAGTTCTGATGAAGGACAGAACTGGAGAAAGATGAAAACAGGTATACCTGCTAAACATGTGCCTTATCCACATGCACCTTCCAAAAGGGAAGTTGAACGTCAATTTATCATATTCACTGAAATTTTGAAGAATTTGTAGATCAACATTCCTTTTACTAAGGCATTGCAACAAATGCCTACTTATGCTCGTTTCATGAAGGAACTCCCTACAAAGAAGAGGAAATTTCCAGAGGAACTGTGGAATTAGAGGCAGATTGTAGTGCAATTATTCAAAAAGCAATTCCACAAAAATCTTGTGATCCTGAAACTTTTACACTGCCAATCATAGTATGGAATTTGTATGATGGCAATGCTCTGCTGGATTTAGAGGCCAACATTAATTTGATTCAACTATCGATGTTGAGGAGAATAGGAGAGGTAGAGGTCAGACCCACCCAGATGACCTTGCAATTGGCAAATCGTTCTATTAAACATCCTTATGGTATTGTGGAAGATTTACTGGTAAAAGTGAATAAATTCCTTTTTCCAGTAGATTTTATAGTGATGGACATTGAGGAAGATGTAGATATGCCTCTGATTGTGGGGAGACCGTTCATGAAGACAGCAAAGGTGATCATAGATGTTGATAAAGTGAAGTTGAAGGTATGTGTGGAGAATGAAGAAGTGAGTTTTAATGTATTTGAAGCCATGAAACATCCTAAAGACAAAAAGATTGTTTCAAAATTGATTTTATTGAGGAGGAATGTTTTAAACTGAAGAACAACTTGAGCAGCTTTGATGTATTGTTGCAAGTTATCACCAAAACTAGCAAAGGAGTTAGTTGATAAGGGTGATAAAGAGGTATTAGCTCTAGCTGATGAATTAGACCAAGCCAAAGAAATTATTCAGAAGGCAGGAAACAGAGAAGAACTGGTGGTGGAAAAATCTTTGGGGGATGAGAAACTAGAATTGAAGGTGTTGCCTCCTCATTTAAAGTATATTTTTCTTGAAGGAGATGAGAGGAAGCCAGTTATTTTAAGCATTTCTTTAACTGCTGAAGAGGAAAGGAGATTAATTAATGTGCTAAGAACCAACCAAGGAGCAATTGGATGGCAACTTTCACATTTCAAAAGGACTTAGTCCAGCATACTCTATGCATCGCATTCACATGGAAGCTGATTTTAAACCACAGAGGAGACTAAATCCAGCGATGAAGAAAGTTGTAAAGGAGGTACAAAAACTGTTAGAAGCTGGAATGATTTATCCTATTTCAGACAGTGCTTGGGTGAGTCCTGTGCAGATGGTTCCAAAGAAGAGTGGAGTAACTGTCATTCATAAGGAGAAGAACAAATTGATCCCACAAGAACAGTTACTGGTTGGAGAATGTGTATTGATTATAGGAAGTTAAATCAAGCAACAAGGAAGGACCATTTTCGTTTGCCATTTATGGATCAAATGTTGGAGAGGTTAGTAGGGAAGGTTATTACTGTTTTTTGGATGGCTATCCAGGCTATAATCAGATTACAGTGACCAAGAAAAGACATCTTTTACATGTCCATTTGGTATTTCTGCATACAGAAAAATGTCATTCGGATTGTGTAATGCACCAACTACTTTTCAAAGATGTATACTAGGCATTTTTGCAGATTTAGTAGAAAAATGTATTGAAGTTTTCATGGATGACTTCTCAATTTTTGGATCATCTTTTGATTCATGTTTGAAAAATTTTGATATAGTGTTGAGAAGATGTGTGGAGACCAATCTGGTGCTCAACTGGGAAAAGTGTCATTTCATGGTCACTGAAGGGATTGTATTAGGTCAAAAAATCACTGAATGTGGCATTGAAGTTCATAAAGCTAAAGTGGAAATTACAGAGAAACTGCCACCACCCACCAATGTAAAGGGAATCAGAAGTTTTCTTGGTCATGCTGAGGATTTTTTCAAAGATTGCCAAACCTTTGAGCAATCTATTGAACAAAGACACACCATTTGACTTTGATCAAGATTGTGTTGCAGCATTTGAGAGTTTAAAAGAGAAGCTTACTACTGTGCCAATCATTGATGCACCAGATTGGGGTCATAGTTTTGAACTCATGTGTGATGCTAGTGACTATGCAATGGGAGCAGTGCTGGGACAAAGAAAAGGGAAATTGTTCTATGTAATACACTATGCCAACAAGGTGTTGAATGACACTCAGAGTAATTACACTACTACTGATAGAGTTGTTGGTAATAGTGTATGCTTTGGAGAAATTTAGAGCTTATCTTATAGGCTCTAAAGTTACAGTGTACACAGATCATGCTGCTATCAGATATTTATTGACTAAGCCAGAATCAAAGCCCAGACTAATTTGGTGGATGTTGCTACTTCAGTAATTTCATCTAGAAATCAAAGACAAGAAAACGAGTGAAAATCATGTGGCTGACCATCTGTCTAAGTTGGCAAATGAGGAGTTTACTTCAAGGGAGACTGAAGTGGTAGATGAATTTCCTGATGAGAAGTTACTGGTAATACAGGAAAGGCCTTGGTTTGCTGATATGGCCAATTTCAAAGCTACAGGAATCATACCAGAAACCATGGATTGGCAACAGAGGAAGAAATTACTAAAGGATGTGAACCAATACATATGGGATGACCCCTATTTGTTCAAGATAGGAGCGAATAACTTGCTGAGAAGGTGTGTGACTAGCAAGGAAGCAAGGAGCATTCTGTGGCATTGCCATAATTCTCCCTATGAATGACATTTCAATGGGGAGAGGACAACTTTCAAGGTGTTACAGTTATGTTTCTTTTGGCCAACATTATTTAAGGATGCACACATGCATATGCAGCATTGTAATAACTGCCAAAGAATAGGAAATATCTCGAAGAGACATGAGATGCCTCTGCAAAACATTCAAGAGATTAAAGTGTTCCATTGTTGGGGGATTGACTTCATAGGTCCATTGCCGACTTCATTTTCAAATGAATATATACTGTTGGCAGTGGAATATGTCTCAAGGTGGGTGGAAGTTATTCCTACCCAGAAAGCATACGTAAAGACAGTGATTAAATTCTTAAAAAAACATATTTTTTGCAGGTTTGGCACACCTTGAGTAGTGATCAACAATGGAAGAGCATATTTTTGCAATACAAAATTGAAGAAGGCTTTTGAGCATTATGGGGTGAGACATAGAATAACTACAACTTATCATCCTCAAACTAATAGTCAAGTAGAAGTTTCTAATAGAGAGGTGAAGAGAATTTTGGAGAAGATAGTGGCATCCTCACATAGGGATTGGTCTATCAAGTTAGATGAGGCATTGTGGGCATATAGAACAGCCTTTAAGACACCAACTGCCTTGTCTCCATTTCAACTGATATGTGGGAAGGCTTGCCATCTTCCTGTGCAAATGGAACATAGAGCTTTTTGGGCACTGAAGTAGTTGAATTTTGATTCTAAAGCTTCTGTTGAGAAGAGAAAAATTCAATTAAGCGAGCTAGAGGAGATGAGATTAAATACATATCAATCCTCAAGACTGTACAAGGAGTGGGTGAAGGCTTATCATGACAAGAAACTCTTGAAAAGGAGTTTTCAGCCGGGACAACAGGTTCTTTTGTTCAATTTCAGCCGGGACAACAGTAAAGTTGGAGGGGTAGAGAACCAAAATGCTGAAGTGCACAACACAACAGGGAATGAAGAGAGACAAGCTGAGGACACTGTTGGTAGTGAGGATCTCTCTATGGATGAGGATGAGTATGATGATTGAGATGGAGGATTGAAGGAGTTGCTTGTTGTTGCTTGTTATGGGAGATGAAAAGCTTTTCTTTGTGGTGGAGTATATTTAATTTTGGATGACTGTATCTGTCTTATGTTATTGAAATTTTTATGGATGACTGTAATTTTAACTATGCATAACTTTGGATGATTGTATGGACTAAGCACAAACTGAAATTAGAATAGGACTGCTGATGTGAAATGAATATGGTAATGTAATGATGAATGGTATTTTGGGAAATATGAATTGGGAATTCTAGTATGCATGTAAGTAGTGTAATCTAAAATTCGAGCTTGAGCTGGCAGGGTCATAAAATTAGAAAAGATAGCATGAGATTAAAAGGATTTACAGTAGCAATGAGTGACAGGATAAGAGAGAAACAGTATGTGAGAAAGTGATATACTGAATGTGAGTGAGTGCATATTTGTTTAAAATTAATTGTTGCTTTAATTTGTTAGTTAGAATTGACTTTGTAATTATTAGAATGATGAAGGCAATTTGTTTAATTGAGTGTGAATTATAGCCAGAGCCAAATAGCTAACTGGTGAGAGTGAGATGATTTCAATTGTAAGGCAAGTTGAGACTGTGATTGTTATTGATGAGCCACATGTTTGTAAAGCCTACCTTGAGTATGAGTAGTTAGGAAATCATAGTGCAATTTAAGTATGGAATTGAAGCAGTGGAACTTCAATGGGAATTTGGAAAACAAAGAAGAATAGAAGACAGTAGTTGAAATTGTGTACCTTTGTTTGAAAAAAAAGTGATAAATAAAATTTTGAAATTACAGTGTTTATTTTGTGCATATGAGGAAATAAGGAAAAAGAATGTCAAGATGAAAAAGGTTACACTGCAAAGAAGATGTATGGGTTGCGGGAGCTACATTCATAGCTCAAGCAAGGAAAATAGGATCATATAGTAAGTAAAGGACTGCTTTAGAGTAAAGTTGGATTAAGATCTCACATCTGAACTAAATGCTTCAAAACGGACCTTGGTTGTAGCCATGATATGCGAAACTACCTGTACATATTAAATTTCAAGAAAAATAAAAATTCTTTCTAGCCAAGCCTCATCATAACCTTATGAAAGACCTTCTGACTTATGAATTGCAGGGTTTAATTTGCTTGACAAATGAATAGCAACTTTTGATTAAGAGTAGTATGACACTTTAGAGAGAAACACAGGAAAGGAATGTGTGAGTTTAGAGTTATCCAGTCATGAATTGTATATTGTTGTCTGAAAGTTTGATTGCTGAAATTCTAATCTATGAAGCTGCAGGTTGAAGGCTTCAATTTGAGAGAGCGTGTTGGAAAGAGGAGGAATGGTCATGGGTTTTTGAGATGTTTAAGGTTTAGTTGGGTAATTGTCTTGCTTGGGGAGAAGCAAGAAGCTAAGTGGGGAGACTTTTGATATGCTTTAATTGTTAGTTTAATTTCATATATCTTTACATTGATTTTGTTATTAATTTGGTTGGAATTTGAATTTTATTGTCTTTTATGATTCATTTTGTTATTTAATAAGTTTTATTGTGCAAAGAGTGATTAAATTTGAACAGAGGAAACAAAAAGCTGAATTAGAGGGAAGAAGCAGAGACAGGGGCATAAGTGACTTCTTGCTTAAGCGAAGGATACAACCTAGGCTAAAAGTTATTTAAAGACTATTATAGTCAAACCCTAATCTTAAGACGTGAACACTACTAGATGAATTACGAGATAATGACCGCATATTGACCTATGGAAGGAAGGAAAGCTATAAAAAGCCAAAGATAGGTCAAAAGGGGGGATCACTCATTGACATAGACACCTATTGATGGCCACTCTTGAGAAAAATCCATTCTTTTTCTTTTCTCTTGTATTTTTCATGGCTACCATGAGTAGCTAACTCTCTTATTCTTGGGATTGAATGTAATTTCTCAACTTTGAATGCACTCTTGACATTACTTCATATCATTAATTTCAATTACCTTTGTTTTACGTTTTATTCATATTTTGATCTATCTTAGAATTTTTATTGTGACTGGAAAGCACTTTTTGAATTTGAAATCAAACGTTTAACTTATTGCATGTATAAGTTCAGGGATGAATTATAATGTAATGACTGTTTATCGTAACTATGCTTGCTGCTGATTAATCTATTTTAGTAACTGGGGACAGAGCGAGGTATTTTAATTTATGAATTTCAAATCTAGAGAAATCAGATTGAATGATTTTTATTTGCACAGATCGGTAATTCGAATGGATGATGTTAACATTATGATCAATAGTGTATGAGAAGGAGATTAATACAATTCAATCCCGAGATCTTTATTAATATAAGTTTCACATATTCAATCGTTAATTGTTTTGTTTTTACGTTAACATATGAAATTAAAATCAGTTCATTTTCATTACATGAAATACTTTGATAAATATTCAATTTACAATCATAAATTTCATTCCTTGTGGATACGATACTCTTACTTATGCTCTATATTACTTGAGTACTCAGTACACTTGCTGAAGGACTAACAATATACTTTGAAACTTCCAACTAAAGAAGGGAGGAAAAGTTGTATTCGGAGGAAACCATCACAGATAGGTGATTGGTGGTGGGGAGGTACGTTTGAAACCTTCTATGTATATTAACAGTGTATTATTAGTTGATGGTCTTAAACACAACCTACCGAGCATATGCCAATTATGTGATAGTGGGAATAATGTTACTTTTGACAAACACAAATGCACAATCTATCAACATAATGGAATCAAAATGTTTGTTGCCACTAGACAAGAAAACCTTTATAAAATCAATATATATGAACTATCAGATAAAAAGGTCTCTTGTCTCATGTTTTATGGCATAGGAAATGTGGCTATACGAGTTTGAGATTAATTTCGAAGCTCTAAAAATACAACCTTGTGAGAGGATTGCCAATAATGTCATTCAATGACAATCTTCTTTGTGAGACATGTGTCAAGGGGAAACAAGTCAAAAATTTATTTAAGAACAAAAATGACATTTCCACTCAAAAATATCTTGAACTGGTACATTTAGATCTTTTTGGTCCAACTAGAACTGAATCTATTGGAGGCAAAAGATATGGTGTAGTCATTGTTGATGACTTTACAAGATGGACATGGGTCAAGTTCTTAAAACCCAAGGATGAGCCTTACAAAGTCTTACTTAAATTTTAAAACAAATCCAAAATGGAAAAGGCTTGTATATTGTAACCATTAGGAGTGCCCATGGTGGTGAATTTGATAATGAAAACCTTGGAGAATAGATCATAATTTTTCTACTCCAAGGACACCATAGCAAGAATAGATCCTTAAAAGAAATGGCTTGAACTATGTTGAATGCAAACTCCACTCCAAAACGATTTTGGGCAAAAGCAATAAACACAAACTTCTATTTACAAAACAAACTTTACCTAAGTCCATTGCCCAAAAAGACTCCCTATGAATTGTGGAAGAACACAAAGCCCAACATATCATATTTCCATTCATTTGTAGTTCAATGCTTTGTACTAAACACTAAGGATAATATTGGGAAATTTTATTCCTAAGTGATGAAGGAATTTTATTGGGATATTCTAAAAAATCTAATGTGTATGGAGTTTATAACTCTATAACTTAAGTAGTTGATGAAGCTACACATGTAAGATTTAATGATTACACGCCTAATATGAAATTATTGGAACAAGATGTTATGCCTATCTTTAATCCGCAAGAGTTAAAGAATAGTCTACTCAAGGTAGACAATGAATCTAAGGTTCTGGATGAATCAAAGAATTCATTAGATAGTCATGGAGAGGCACTAGATGATGAATACAAAGTAGCAGACAAACCAGTTGTTGAAGACAAATAATCTATTGGAAGACATTTTACTCTAAAGAAAAATTAACCAATAGATGCAATCATTGGAGATCTGTAAATAAGTGTTTTGACAAAATCCAAAGTAAGAGATTAGGTGGCTATGCTCTCCAAAATGGAACCTAAGAGTGTAAAAGAAGCTCTTGAAGATGAAAGTTGGGTGGAAGCCATGAAAGAGGAGCTAGATCAATTTTAGAAAAATGAAGTTTAAACATTCATAGTAGCTAGATGGGATACTATTTGTCTTTTGCTATCTGTTGTTGCATTTAGTAGAATAACGCTATATCAAATGGACCTTAAAAGTGCTTTTCTAAATGGATTCATTAAAGAATAAATCTATATAAAAATAACCACCAGGTTTTGAAAACAACAAAACACCTAATCACTAGGTTTTTAAAGCAAGATCCTTTAGCTTGGTATGAATGTTTGAGCAATTTTTTACTTGAAAATAATTTTCAAAAAGGAAGTGTAGATACTACTTTTTTCTCTGTAGAGATCATTTCAGTAATTTTATCTTAGTACAGGTATATGTAGACGATATAATATTTGGTGTAACAGATTATACTCTGTGTAAAGAATTTCATATTCTTATGCAGACTGAATTAAAGTGAGTATGATGGGTTAACTGAATTTCTTCTTAGGACTTTAGATGAAGTTGAAAAATGATAAAATCTTTGCACTTCAAGCAAAGTATGTTAAGGAAGTTTTAAGAAAAATTGGATTAAGCAAAGCTAAAAGAATGTTTACTCCAATGCATCCTTAAACATCTCTAAGCTTAGAAAAGAAATCTAAACCGCTAGATATAACTAAGTATAGACAAATGATTGGATCACTATTGTATTTAACTGTGTCTAGCTATATATCATGTTTACTTTTTGTTTATATGCTCGATTTCGGTCAGACCCATGAGAAGTGCATCTAACAGCAGTCAAAAGATTTTTTAGTTATCTAAAGGGTATTACTAATTTGTTTCTGCTGCAAAGCTAGAAAAAATTTAGTTTGCAAAGTTAATGTGATGTTGATTAGTTGAGGACAAAGTGGAAAGAAAGAACACTAGTGGAGGCTATCACTTCGTAGGAGGTAATTTGATCTCTTAGACGAGTAAGAAATAAGGAATGATTGTGTTGTCCACAACATAATCTAAATATGTTTCAACTATACAATATTGCTTATAACTGCTATGGATTAAGAATCAACTTGAGGATTAAAACGTTCACGAGACATATTCCAATTATATGGAGCCAGCAATTTGTCTAAAAATCCAACATTTCACTTTAAGGTAAAACATATTGAGATAAAATACCATTTAATAAGATATTATGTTCAAAAGGAAATAATCGATTTGCAGTTTATCCCTACAAAGGATAAAATCGTACATATATTCAAAAAAAGCTTTGGAAGAAAAGAGATTTGTGAAATTGAGTGGTAGGATACCTAGACAAAACAATTGAATTTAGTAGGTTAAATCTATTAGGTTTAAGAAATTACAATTAAGATTTGAATTCTTTTGAAATAATTCTTCATGAATATCTAATTAATTAAATATTTTTGAATTCTTAATTGATTGATATATATCTACATGATTGATAAATTTTTTGAATTCTTGATATATGAATATTTGATCACATGAAGATTTTCAAAATATTTGAGCGGTGATTGAAAATCTTTGGTTTTATAATGTCTTTTTTAGTAAATATGAGCTGCAATTTTTCTTGATTACTTATTACTATTTTTAAACCTTACACCCATTTAATCCCGATCAAACCTAGGAATACAACACCAAACCTCAAGCCTAAGGAGTCTATTAAACCTTCCCTCTATCTTAAACATATTACGAAGCACATATTCTTGAAATTATGGATTCTCCTATCAAAATTTCTTCTGCTTCCTCCCCTAAAAATCAATAACGTGCTGATCAACTCTACATATATGCTTTACCACTTTCTTATGAAATAATTTTTAAATCTTGGAGATTTTTATGAGGGCTTAAGATTTTGTTTTAGATTTGAATTTAAGGTTAGATTGAGTATATACATATGAATAAAAGTATTTGAATTGATATCTTGCTTGCATTCTGGTACATGTATAAAAATTCTCTGATACAAAATTGTGGCATTCATATTAATGATCTAATTACTTATAGTTTTGTCATCATAAAAAAGGAGAAGATTGTTAAGTCATTGGACAATATGATCCATCTAATAAACTGATAAGATGAGTTTTGATAACAACAAACACTATAAGACAAATTAAATCATATAAAGAATTCCATGTGTATGCAGAAAGTAAAAGATTAATAAGAAGCTTAGTCTCACAAGCAATCATGCAAAAAATGAACCTCTCAAACCATACACTCATACATTGGTTGATACACTGGATAGACGATCCTTACCAAATGGACGAATCAATAGTGTGACATCATATAAGGTGAACCAAAGGCATAAGATCATGTGAGACAAATTCGCCACATATAACATCAAAGAGCATCAAACAGTCTAATCAATAGTCGTGACAACCGAGCAAGAAAAAAAAAATATCACACAGTGTTCAATATCTTATAATAGACGATCTATCGTTAAAGGGAGTTTCTTAAAACTTAATGCTTGAGTTTATATTTGTAATTTCAAAGACCAGGTTTTTGAATTTACTAAATCTAATTAAATCTAAACAGAATAATGAGACTTGTGGAGAACACGATTAACATTTCTCGTATAAATGTTCAAAACTGCTGCACATATGGAAAATTTTCAAATGAACTGAAAATCCATAATATACATTAAAGAAAATATTCAGCAGTGTATAAGATTTCAATTACAAAAGCTTCAACAGTCATCATTCAAAAAGCTATATAAAGACCTTGGAGATGAAGAAGAAAGATACAGAACGAACGAGCGATTAATGTGAATACGGTAAAGTTATAGAGAATCGACTAGAATTTATGTTTCATTGTCTATAAGCTTTTTTAGAGAAAACAATTGTAAATTATTCACTATGTGAAGAATACCCTGTGAGCCTTATTTTTTTCTCTTTGTTGAGAGTATTTTCTTTATAATTTTTTAGAGGTCTTGATTTTTGGGAAGATTAAAACTGGTATACCTGGAGAGGTGTGAGGATACTTATTTCTTAGATAGGTATGAAAGCTCGTTTCCTGAGGAGGTGTAGAATACTCATTCCTGGAGAGGCATGAAAAGTTGTTATGTGAAGAGTGTGTTAAAACTTGTTTCTAGTGAAAGCCTTTGAGAGATTTCGCTTAAGGTGACTAGAAGTAGCCCTAGTTGTAGGACGAATGAGTATAAATTTATATCTACTTATACTTTGTTTATATTGTTTTAAAATTGTTTATATTTCATGATTTGTTTTGGCTCTAATCAAACCCCTCCCTTTTTGGAGCCAATTATATACCTACAATAATCTTTGTGAAGGTAAACATGTTATTCAAATTATGATAAAAATGTGAAAATATTTACCGTGTGTTATAACTATATTATTATTAATTGTTTGTGAACTAAATTAAGTTAACTTATTACGTGATTTATGACATGATTTTACTTAGTAAGACACTAAATAAAAATTATAGATTCAAGTGATATTTAAATATCATGAAAGTCTTTTAATTAATCATTTAATTATTTTGTTTGTTTATTTGTTTGTGTTAAAGAAGATAATGAAGATATGAAGACGATTTTTTTTCTTTTTAAAAGAAGCATATAATTATTAACATCTGTCACACTAATACAATGTGAATATTAAAAATACAATTTTAGTTAACATTGACTATGTTAACTTCAGTGAATTTAAAAAAAAAAAAATACTCTAAATCATTCTAATCAAAATTTAATTTAAAACTTAGTGAAAGACATTAGGCTTAAGTGATATTAGAATCGGTCTTTCAAAAACCATTCCTAATATGTTGTATATGTAACATAAATCCAATATACTATTAACTAAATATAATTGACCTTTTATTGACGACAAATGCTTATTTTCTTTTACTCAATATATTTAGTGATAATATATCAATGTTTATGTAGACAAAATATGAATACACGTGAAGAAGAAGAAAATTTCTTTTAAGGTGAAACTCTCTTAAAAGGTTTTCTTTTATAACAACTATACTTTCCAAAGCTCTAAGTATAAAAAAGAAGAAACCTGGCAGAAATAAAAGTTACACAGGGAAAATAATCTAAGCTCATTTTGTTTTCTGCTTTCTTTCTTTCTATACACTATAAAATTGTTGTAAATTTTCCGTGTTTAAGTGCGGACCTAGTAAGCTTATTCTGTATAAAAGTCATAATGACGTTGTTAGCTCCAGACATTTTAGTAATTGATCCAGTAAATTCACTAATTATAATTATTTTAACAATTTATAATAAATTATTGAAATATTAAAATTTTAGAAAACATTTTTAAACTAGGAGTAATTAGTAATTATAAATACTTATTTTTAATAAGTATTCCTAAATATAATTCATATAGTAAATATTTTAATAATTATATAAAACGTTTTTTACATTAATACGCCAAAAAGAAAAAAAATATATTACACTATTTATTAAAGATATCATGAAGCATGCAGTGGTCAATAAGCAATACAAGTAAAGCAGTTAAAAAAAAGTGGGCTTATAATTAGTATTTATCAACCATAAAAGATGGTTCCAAGATTGAGGATAATTTATTTGATAGTAAAGCAGAATTAGATACTTCACAGCAACAAAAAAATCAACCCACTTTAGAAAAATCTGAATTCGGAATAGTACTTGAACATGTCTAACTACCCATGTTCAACACAGACTCCAGCTAAAATAATCAGTGCAAACAAAATCTATTCATGAATGCCTCGAAATCGAAGAAGATTGGAACTAAATAGAGCAAAAGGGAGAAGGAACCTGGAGATGGTGAAATTGTTGAGAAATATGATTAATCTTCAGCAATTAGATCACCTGTTCCACAACTCAGAAAGTGCTTTCCGATTCATGCGATACAATGATTCATGCTTTATATAATAATTACTCAAACTAAAAGTAGTTTTTCAAAGTCAACACAGTCATGAATGGCAAGTTGCCGTTCATCAGTGTATTATTGAGTGAATGATATTGCACTTTGTCGTTTACTGTTAATGTATGGACCCATTGTCCAGTATTTGGCTCCTAGTCACATGCATGCCAACTAAGCTTTAAAGATGGAGGGATAAAATATGTTTGTACTTTTATAACACTGAAGATGAAATTACACAGCTAGCTTAACTTCTACCCATTTTTATAGATATTATTCAGTTACTCTTTTAGTTGTTTTTTTTTTTTAATTTTATGTTTGCATAAAAGGATGGTATATAAAATTATATATTAATCCTATTTGAACGTATTAATGTAGATTCATATTCTTGTATGGATCAAAATCGAATAAGATAGGAACTAAATAATAGAGAAAAAGGATAAAGGAACCTCATGATTAATCTCCAGCAATTAAATCACCTGTTCCACAACTCGGCAACTGCTTTCCGATTAATCTGATTCAGCAATTCATGCTATATATAATAATTCCTCAAGCTAAAACCAGTTTTTCAAAGTCAACACCGTCATGAATGAACTTTTTGTAGTTTACTTATAATGTATGGACCCAATGTCCAGCATTTGGCTCTTATAAAGAGAGTAAGTTATACAATAAATATTAAGCAATTAAACTTAAAAGATTTGGAATAATTAATTTACACCTCTTGTTTAAAATATTAATAATGAATATGTAATACTTTTAGACAAATAATAAAATATTTAAAATATTTTTTAAATAATTAAAATTAAAAATGTGTAAAAATTTATTTAGTTTTAAAAATTCCCAAATTTTAGGAAGTCTCTATAATGATTTGAAAGTTTTATGTTTTCGAAAAGAATTTATAAGAAGTTTTAAAATTTGTTCAAAGGTTATCTTTAGTCGGGATTTTATTTTCCACACACCAAATAAAAAGAGTCATCTTGAAAGTAATTTTAAATTCTAGATCATCTTCCAAACATATTGTTGTTGCGACTCCAAGCCAATTCAAGCAAAACTCTATAGGTAGGAGTTAGACTAAACTTTCTATCTTCTTCCTTTATCTATCTCTACCTATCTATCTCTTCGTCACTCAAGTGGATATCTACCAAGCAGTCCATTAACTTGTCTACTACTTCTTTTCACGCAAACCACCTCTTCAAAATAAAATTTCCACACATTAATGTTCTTCGGAACTTCATGTCTTTTTGTTTGGAATACAAGAAAAGCCTTAGGTGGATTGCAACCAAGCATTCTACTCCCGCTTATCCAATCAAAAGTTGATATTATCTCATCTTCTATATTTTGGTCAAAAGTGGATTGCAACCAAGCATTCTAGCTCGGTGTTCTTTATCACATATTTTTTGTGTATCTCTCCACCGTATTAAAGACACGTTATTTTTGTGGTGTTCAACTTCATTAAAATCTCCTCAACCTAATACTTCTCTTCTAATAAACACTAGAAAGAATCTCTAGATTGTAACACGTTCCTCCCCTATTTAGCTAACAATGCACTCTTCAACAAATTCACGTCTCTCACCCAAAATCCTCCTTAACTTCTAGGACCACGTATACCTTTCAACTAACCCAATATATCTTTCTTTCTCCTTTCTTTTTTTTCTTTTTTTTCAGGTAGAGCCACCATCGTTAAAGGATTATCAATAGTTTTTAATGACAATTTTAACCTCGATTATTTCCAGAGGTTGAAACTCGGTTATTCCGACGGTTTCAAAACCCCATTATTTCCCACAGTTTCAAATCCCCATTATTTCTAACAGTTTCAAACTCCATCACCAATTAAATGCATCTATTATATTTTTTTTATTTTATTAATTAAATTTATAAAATTACTTAATAAATCATAAAAAGATAATATTAATTTATAGCAAAAAAAAAAAAAATTGTCCAGACAAAAACTTACCTACCACACTAATAAAGACATTTGGATATATATCTTCAAGAATTTGTGTGAAGTTATTGCTAGCCAACCTTACATTGAAGGAAAGGGACTATCAAATAAGTTTTTAAAAAGACAAGATTCTGTTATTACGATTACTATAGTTTAGTTTAACTCAATAGGGACTATTAAATAAGTTTTTAAAAAAGACAAGATTCTGTTATTACAATTACTACAGTTTAGTTTAACTCTATAAACAGGTATATTTAAGAACAATACAAGATTTATAAACTATATTATAATAATTTAATTCTGTAAAATAATTATTTGTTTTATGCAATTAAGTTTAATAGCAACGGTTCACTTCAATTCAATTACCATTCCTGGAATTGGCATAAAGAAGGCACTCAATTACCATTCCTGGAATTGGCATAAGGAAGGCACTCAAGAAAAGTTGGGAGAGTAATAGCAGAAAAAAAAATGATACGTAGGAAAGAACAAAAAAGGGCTACAACTGAAAGAATTTACCAAAATAAGTAAAAGTTCCTCACTAAACCCAATAGATACAACAAACTACAAAATTGAAAAAGTAAACCCCATAAAAGTTGAGTCTGGTCATGAGGGAAATTTACAAGCAAATTAGATTTAGACTTAACAACATAACCAAAGCCAAAGGTGGCATATCCGTAACAATGAAACTAAGGAATAGCTAGAGGTGACTCCAAATGTGGCTGCAGAAGTTCGTTGTTTACCAATTCAGAATTGGTCCAGTAAGTTTGTTGTTTACCAATCTCAAAGATTTAAGATTTCGAAGATTTAGATGCTCTTGGGGATTCTACTCTTCAAATAATTGAAGCTAAGGTTAATGTGGAGAATGTCAGTGCTAATATTAAACAATCAATAAGACAACTTAGAGTCAAAGTAATTCTTAGACAAGTCAAGATTGACAAGTGATATAAAATTCACAAGCTAGTGCTAATTCAAATATAACTAAAAAGAATATTTTAGATATACATGTCAAGAGTGACAAGTGATGTAAAATTCACAAGCTAATACTAATTCAGATATAACCAAAGAGAATATTCTAGGCATACATGAAGGGCTCCATGTGCTCCCATCACAAAATTAAGCATAATAAAAAAAACTAAATAACTTTATTCAATTATGATTCTTCATGTTGATCATCAGTTTCTTCGTTAGGAACACTTCTTTAATCAGATACATGATATATAAAGAATAATCAATAGTATTCAAATTATAATATAAAATATATATTAAATTAATCAAGATTTAAATATTACCAACTTAGCAATTTACATTTACCAAAGTAATTGTATTCTATTTGAAATTTTTACAATTACCAGAGTAAGATACTTTGCTTCGCTCAATGGGAAAAAAGGCAGAAGAGGAGAGAAAAGTAAAAGAGTGGATTACCCCAATGCTTAACCAAACGACGTGTAAAAAGATGGTAGTTGGTTAGTATTTATATAGTAATAATAGACGAGGAAGGAAAAATATCCAGGACACGTACTATACACAATGGTCACCAGATAAAAAAAATTCTTAAATGTGGTAACAATCAGGAAAGTGGGAAACAATAAACAAATGGAATAAGCGATAAAAGAAAAAAATACACATCATTGTACATGAAAGAGCTTACCACACAAAGTTGTCTTTTCCCATGATTATCAAAAGGTTTATTGTTAACTTTTGCTTCTATAACCACTGTTAGTGCAACATTATCCTGATACCAAGAACACTTGGTAAGTAACTATTACACCACACAATCATTTTTTTCTTTCTGAACATAAAAAGTGAAATGCAATCACAAAATAAGCCACCTTAACAGTCGATTCAAGGCACTTTTCTTCTGAGTCAGCCCTGTTAAATTCAACTTGCAAGCAAGCGCACATCATTCTAATTTATATAGAAACATAACTGAACAACCATAAACAAAATCAATTCCCAACCTCATTTATTCACATGTGAAACATCTACATGGATTAGATGATGTCATGATGTCCTATGGTTATAGACAACAAACAATAGACCTCTAAATCCTTTTTAATGATTTTCTCCTATAAGTTTTCAATGTAGCTCCATTTAATTTAATCTCCTTAATGGGCCTTCAACAAGTGTTTCTATAGTAACTACAACCCTTTGTGGTGTTGCCAAGCATCTGAAAAACACTTTGTGGTGGAATGGTAACTCTTGGAAAGAGGAATTTTGGCCTTAACACAACCTAGGCATTGCAGTATGGCTTGCTCTGATGGATGTATGCCATAGACAACAACTTTTTTATCACTCTGTACACGATACCTGCCAAAAGTGAGGGCCCAAGAACAGAGTGAGACTGTAAAATATCAAATGTTTAAATCAGATTAATAGAAAGTGTATAAAGGAAGCATATTTGAGATCAAATATATATTTAATAAAGTGAATAACCGTGAGCAAAGAAATATGCTGACAAAAATGGTTCATGAGTGACAAATTAAGAATCCATAACATACCAACTAACACAAAACCAAGATATGAAAAAAAGGAGGAAGTATCAAGATAGAATATGAACCTCAGTACATTCACACACCGTACAAGCACAACCTATCACCACTTTTAAATTAAAGTTACAAGCAAAACCCAGACTGCACGAGACAGTTACAGATAATGCAATCATCAGTACTAAAAAAACCTGAAAATATCTTTCTCTACTTGACCATTTGAATGCAGACAAATTAACTATGATAGCCAATGAAACACAAGAACTATCTACATAACATATGAAAATTGAGCAAGTAACACAGCATCACTTTTTATAAGTATGTTATGTAGTTAGGTAGTAACACAGTTTCCTCAAACAGTACAGACATTATATCATAGTTTATATGTAATTGAACACATACGCCGAAAGAGCAGATACAATGTATATCTTAAACTACCCTACAAAATATCTAGAATAATGAATTAAATACAAAGCAACACCACCACCGACTGCATGCTTGGTTATTGTCAGTTGCAGCCCATCTTTCTTGGCTCCCAAAATCTTGTCCACCCGCTTGCCCTCTTTCAAGAATAGGGAGGTTGGCATAGCCTCAAACTTCCACTCAGTTGAAACAGACTAAAGAAACCAAAGTGATTGCAAGATTAAGTTAAGGAAATTTCTCAAAGTACTTCAGATCCAGGGTAAAAATAAGAGTGTAAAAAAAAGAGTAAAATCATGTTCTGTGGAATATTTAGATATTCATATTCACCTCCAGTTCATCCACATCCACCTTGAGAAAGATGACATGGGCAACTTTTTAGCAATCTCCGCAAGAATTTGAGCAATGATCAGCATGGACCGCACCAAGAAGCAGTACAATTTATCACAATCTATTAACAAATATCCCTTCAGTATTTTTAATAGTTTAAAATTGTTTATGAAAAGATAATCCATTTCAAAAAATCATAAATCATGCTAAAACTGACACAGATCAAAGATAACCATTTTAAAGAATCACAAATCATGCTAATGACACAGATGTTAAACAACTAAAGAAATCACAAAAGCTGATAAAAATTGCACTAATAAGGACACCTTCAGGGGATCACCATCCTCTACAGCTACTTTTAAACAACAACACCAATCCAAACTTACAAAGTACATGCAATTCAAACTTCAATCACAGACATTTCATTTGATTAAACATATCAAAACCTTTAAGAATACAAAATTCGAAAAATCAGAGCAGATTTAGTAACTTATAGATGATAAGCTAATAAGCAACCAAATGTGATTATATTTCTAACGGCACACTCATGACAAGAATTCAAACAAAGGAGGTAACATGACAAAATCAAAAGAAAAGGATGAAATACAATTATAAGAAGAATAGGAGCAGAGGGAAATGGAAAACAAATTTTACAAAACTGGAAAGATGAATTTTCTTATTGAAAAACCCTAATGTTCATCATACCTGTGCAAATTATCACATAACAAGGGGTAAATGAAACTAAAGAAGAAGTTAAGAGTAAAACATAACCAGTTCAAATTTTAGTTTCGAAAGCATCTAGTAACAACTCTAGTATCATCGTGGCCATTACCTTGTCAACTTATTTGATAAATCCTAAACCCAAAACACTAACATTAACCTCCAGTCAACAAAAATCAAATCAAATCAAAATTGAACTTCAAATTCAAATATTGAACTCGCCTTAACTAATTCAAATGTGAACTTCAGATTTAAGCAACCACAGACGGACGAACAACAACAATAAGGATGAAAATCACACCTCACAGATTCTTCAGATGAAAATCCTTCATCGCGGTGTTTTTCGTTGTCTCAAGAGAAACCCTAAGAAGTAAGTGAAGAGATGGATGAATGATAAAAAAAAAAAAAAGCAAATGATAAAAAGTTTGAGAAAGCTCTTCAGTTGAAAGGTTATTTCGTGAGAAATTTAAAAATAAAGTGAACTGATGCGAACGCGAGAAGGAGAAGGGAGTCGAGCGAGAGCGCGAACATTGAAACGTAAAATAATTAAACTCTATTAAAAAAATAAAAGTGATTTAATATTCTTATCCGCATTTTATTTAAAAAAGCGCTGAAACTTGACTGCGAAAAACTTTCTCATGTCTTAGTAGAAGTTATTATATCCTTCGTTAACAAACCCTAACTAAAATTAAGGATTTTTTAATGCAAAGAAGAAGAAATATGAGTTTATATGGTATGCAACGGACAGCGAACAAAATAAAATTATTTTTTTCAAAACAAATGAGTCGTCATCATAGTTTATATAAAAAATTATAGAAAAATCAGAAAAGAATAAGGCAAGTTCGTGTGAATTAAATTTTTAGTCCGAGACGTGTGTGGAAGGTATTAGCATCCTACAACGTTTATCCTAGGACAGTACCTTTAATTAAATAAATAAAATGAGTGTAATTTTCAAAATATTTATTTTCCAAAAAATATGAGACAAAAATGAAGAAAAAAACAAACAAAAAAGTATTTTTTATTTTCGGAAAGAGCCCGACAAGGTTTGACCTTGCTCCTACATATCTCTATCAAGAATGGAGAATCAGAGTTACATAGTTATTTGGATAAGATTGTTTGTTGAGTTGATATTTTTTTATTTGTGAAATTTTTATAATTTTTTTATATTTGAAATTTGATACTAAAATGATTTATTTTCAAAGTTTCATATTAAATATCGCGTGACACGTATGGCTATTTGATATTTAAGAATATTTGGAATAATAATATTAAATATTGTATTATATAGTGTTAAGGTTTAGAGTTGGTGGGGTTGTTTTGGAGTGAGTTTAGGGGTTGTTTTGGGAGTAACGTGGTTGAGTTTTGGATGCTTGTAGGGGCTGTTTTAGGTGGGTTTTAGGAGCTGTTTTTTGAAGTAAAATGGTACTGTTTTTGGGTGTTATTTTAGAGGTAAAGTGGTATAGTTTTGAAGGTAATATGGTGTTGTTTTTTGGGTGCTGTTTTTGGGGTAAAATGGTGTTGTCTTAGAGGTAAAATGGTGTTGTTTTTGGAGATAAAATGGTGTTGTTTTTGGTGCAGTGATGGTGCAGTTTTGGAGGTAAAATAATATTGTTTTTGGATGCTGTTTTGGAGGTAAAGTGGTGTTGTTTTGGAGATAAAATGGTGCTGTTTTTGGTTCAGTTTTTGAGGTAAAATAGTGTTGTTTTTGGTGTAGTTTTGGAGGTAAAATGATGCTGTTTTTGGATATTATTTTGGAGGTAAAATGGTGTTGTTTTTGGGTGTTGTTTTGGTGATAAAATGGTAAAATGGTGTTATTTTTTGGTGTTCTTCTGGTGATAAAATGATACTGTTTTTGGAGGTAAAATGGTGTTGTTTTTGGAAGTAAAGTGGTGCTTGATTTCAGAGATGTGGTAGCGTAATGTGGAGCAAGCATGCCTGGTTTTGGAGGTGCATGGCTGTTTTTTGCTTTAAATTTGGTAGCGGGGAGAGAAGGTCAAGGTGACGTATGAGGGGTCTCTCCATTGGCTTTCGTGGTGATGTGGTGAAGGGAGATGCATTTGTGTGGAGGTGCAGCAACACTTGGATGTGTGGGTCGTGGTAAGGTTGTACATGAATGGCCATTTAGGGCTATAATAAGGTTTTGACGTGGTGGAGGGTAGTGGTAATGAAGACGACATTTAAGAATAAACAATGGGAGAATGCAAAAATATGCTTATTTATTTTTTCAGTTTTTATATTATGAACAGGATGATAATGAAAAGCAAAAAGGAATATGAAAACAAAGCCTATAAACATTATATCATGTTGTTGTTAAAAATATACCTGAATCTTCTTTAAAAAAAATGCTTGCCTCTACCTTTTGATTCCTCTTTTAACTTTACTTCACGTTCGTTCTCTTCTTCTTTGCCTATTTTGCTCTCTCTTACTGCCTTTTTCTTTCTTTATGTACTCTTACTTTTTCTTTTCTCGTCTCCGTGCCCCCATGAGAATTGAGTGATTTATAGTATAAATGATAGCAGTTATCAAACAAGTGGCTTAAGGAAAAATAAGATTGTAGGAAGTGGGAAGTAACCGTTTCATAACGAATCTTTTCCTGTTATTATTATTTTTATATTATTTTATTATTAAAAGAAAGTAGTTCAGAGGATTGACTCATTCTCTTTTTTTTTGTTATTATTTTAAATATGTATTGAACGTGCAGATCAAGAAACAGAAAGCAATCTCAATTTCTTTAATTATTATTATTTTGTTTTTTTCTTATTTTTAGTTTCTGTTGCTTTATTTTATATTTTTATTTTTTGTTATTTTTGTTTTTTATTATCAATTGTTATTTTAATTTGTAAAAATTAATGAATAAGTCAAACCTCTCTCCTTTTTATATTATTTTTTTATTTTTTAAATAAATATGTAACTAAACAAATACATTTATTCTTTTATTATTATTTTTTATTTTGTAAAATTTTTTATTCTAATTAATATTTATTCGGACGAAATAAGGTGTTGACATATGGCATACTCTACCTAGAAAAGGCTAGTTATATATGTTTTCAAAGGGCTAGCTTATTGTCAAATTCTATAATGACAAGGTCGTAGATCACCTTTTTCCTAGTGTTTGAACCAATAGCTATCTTTAGGTACGCAAAGAATGGAGTAAAAATAATCATGCAGTTCTAGTAGTTTACCATTTTAACAATTTGAGACTGGTCGACCTTAATAATACCACAACTGTTTTTGAAAAGTTAACCTTTATACAAGCTAACTCAAAGCTTCCCATGATTCTTCTAATTAGCATAACATTACTCATTGATATTTCACTAACGTTACTTATTCTATAAAATTTATTTTCACATGTGCCATCCACTTTCAATTTTACATGTACCATTTACTCCCTTTTTGTGACCAAAGTTGGTTTTGATTTTTTTATTTTTGGCTCAGTGTAAGTGTTGATGCAGTTTTTGCTAAGGTTCATTGTGAAAATTCACTAAATTTACCTTTACCCATCACCCAACTTTCTCTTTTTTCTATTTTATGGGCATAGCTTCCTTGTAGACGAATAGCTAAGGAAAATGTTAATTTAACACTGCTTTTTCTCTTACTTCTGTTTGACACTCCAACGTGGCATGTGTTGTCCCGCATGGCAATAAAAGAGAAATTTCCATTGTTTCTGGCTTACGTGGTTTACCTTTGTCTTTTTACAAGGGTGTTTTTTGTCATTTGCCTTCTGAAAATGCAGGGCAAATTGAGAGGGAAAAGCAGATCTCATTTCTCATTGCACTCATTACCCCGCGTGCTCTGAAGGAGAGAGAACAGAGAAAAACAACAAGATTCGCATACGTCCACCATCGCGTTCGTTTTCCAGCCGCCAATCCACCGTCGCTGTGGTGTTTCCTACTTTGTTGTGTACCCTAAACTATGTATCCTAAATTGTGTATGTTCTCTCATCCGTTGTTGGTATGAAACATTGTTGGTGGTTTTTGTATGAGTGTTTCGTTCATGTTTAATAATTGTTTCTTCGTGCGCTTTTTATGGTTACTGGTGTTAATGTGTTGTCTTTTTTATGTTGAAGAATCATATATTGGTGTGCTTTTTGGTTGTTGGTTTGGATCTGTGCCTCGTTGTAGAAGTCGTTTATGTGCATTCTTTATACTTGGTGGTTATGCATGTATGCAGAAAAATGGTTTGTTGTTGTGTTCTGGGTTTCTGGTTTCCATGTTTTCTTCCTTTACGTACGCCAATGACATCCTTCTAACAGAAAGTTCACTTCGTGGTGGGTTTTCTATTCCTAATTTTATTCTGTGGTACATTTATTCGAAATTACTGAACAAACCACTTAGGTGAGCAGAGCGAACCACTTAGTATTTTCACCCCTCAAACAAATGTGTGTGTTCCAAAACTACACACAGCGAACCACTTATCTGAACTGGGCTAACCACTTAGTCTTTCCACCCCTCAGACAAATGTGTGTGTTCTAAAACTACACACAGCAAACCACTTATCTAAACTGGGCTAACCACTTAGTCTTTCCACCCCTCAGACAAGTGTGTGTGTTCCAAAATTATACACAGCGAACCACTTATCTGAAATGAGCTAACCACTTAGTGTTTTTCAACCCTGAGACACGTGTGTGTTCCAAAATTACACACAGCGAACCACTTATCTGGACTTAGTTAACCACTTAGTGTGTATTCCGAAGTGATACTCAGCGAACCATAAAGATCAACACCATATTTAAGGTTTTTGGTTTTGTTGATTATGGTTTACATATGTGACTAATGGGATTATTTTGTTTCATATTAGTTTGTTTTGAATAAATACTTGCGTACAAAAGTATTTATCGGAAATCGTAGATACGGTAAATACATGGCTTCAAAGGTATCTGCTACCAAGGTAAGTGATTGAATCATATTTGATTGTTAAATGTGTAGTTCCTGAAAAGGTTGTGACTTGTTGGTTTTTTTTTTTTCTTCCAATTGCAGCTTAGAGTGAGGTATAGGGTGCAAACAGATATCATTGTCCAAATTAATCGTGAGATGTCTCCATTCCAGAGGCAGAAGCTGGAGACTACTCCTTTCAAGTGGCTGTTGTGCTTGGAAGAGCCACTTCAGATTTCAAATGTTGTTGTTATGAAATTGGTCAGTAGGTGGTCCAGTATAGATCTTTGTTTTCAAATTAGGGAATATTTAGTCTCATTTTTCGTGTTTGAAGTATGCTTATACTTGGGGTTGGGGGTAGTAGGTGAGGAAGTTAACTTTGAACACTGTGCTCCAGGTATGATTAACAAATAGTTTCAAGACAACGATATTACTGTAAATACTATTCTAGCCAAACTCAGAGACATAACAGTAAATAGGAAAGAAAATGTTAATGACTTTTGCAGACTGTACATATTACTTGCGTTTTGTACTATTTATTTCCCTCACTCTTCTAGGACCATTACTACAGTTCCTTTTGCCTGTTTAGATAACTTAGACAATTTATATATTTACAATTGGGGGGCAGTTGTTTATGGTTTTCTAGTTCAGAGTTTAAACCGGGCTTCTGAGCTGTACAATCACCAGAAAAACAATGTTACCGTGCAAGTGTCTGGATGCATCGCATTACTGTAGGTGAGTAAAATTGTTTTGACGTATGATATTGGAAGTTGTGGTCTGTATGTTTGTCTGCATATAGTATAATTATTTTCTTATAGTATGTTTGTTTAAAGAAAGCAATGTATGCAACAGTTGTGGGCAGTACAACACCTGGGAATGGGATCTACTTCTTCCTTCCCATGGATGAATAAATGGCCTACTATTATAATGAGGACCTCAAAAATTAAATCTGCATTCCTAAATAACCTTTTACAGTTTGATCATTCATATGTTATTTGTAAATTATGTTATTATTAGCGACAATCATGTAATGTTTTTGTAGGTTGTTTGGGATTGGGCACTCACTGATGAGGAAAAGCGAATTGACATAGTGTGTGAAGCCCTGAAGTATTCAGCATCCTCAAGCTCAGGTGGGAAGGGCATGGATGATAGGCATGGTTCTGTGTGGCAGGAACTTCTCCATGCCACAGAGAAACTTGCGACTAATGATCACCGCATAGCTGCCATCGAAGAACGACTTCGATACATACAAGAGCATTTGCTAAGTGCAAACTACGAAGGGCTTGCGGGACCATCATCGTCAACTTCACCGACGACAACTGGTGCTAACAAGCTTCACGACAGTGTAAGCCCTGTCATGGCTGACATGCCTGACAGGAATGACAGTCTTTTGATGCCCGTGACTGGCATTGACCCTTCCAACCTTGTATTTGATTTTGGACAGATTTATAGAGGTGTGATATATCAGAAAGACGATACCAACCAGTGTGTTGATATTATGTATTTTGGTTTATAAATTGTTAGGAATGGAAATCACCAAGGTTGAAAATTCTTAAAACATGTTATGTTTTTGTTTTTGTAGTGAAGTTATCAATATTGACCGCTATGTGCTTACCAAAGGTGACCTTATGTCGCTGAAGCCTCGAACGAAATTGGATAACATGGTAAAGCCATTTTCTTTTCTTAATTTTATAATTTGATGTAAGGTCAAATTATACAATTAATTTTTGACCAGTACTTTAATTCTAACATCTTTGCAGATTATGTTATTTGTGACCAGTATGGTAATGTATGAACAATTAAAACCTTCAAGAGTGATTAAATGGATCTGCCTGAATCCGTTCTTTACGGTATGTTAAATTGTGATTTTTTTTAAATTTCAGTGTAAGACGTATTATTGAATTTGATTTTTTGCAGACTGCAGTTATTGAAGACTTCAAGAAACGAACAGTGAGAGGAAACAACAAAGTACCAAAGATGCGTGTTTGGGAGTACAAGGATTATGAATCATTCTTCCCACGACGAATGCTCTATCTAGAACATATTCTCCATGCCGAATTTGTAAGTTGGTATCCCCAATACCCAATATTTTGTTGAATATTAAACAAGTTGGTGAAATGTATGATTTGTTTTTGTTATTGTAGATTTTTGTCCCATCAGTTAATGAAGATCACTGGTGGTGTTACACTGTGAACTGTCGCAGCAGACAGATATATGTTCTTGACTCCCTTGGACAATAAAATAAGAGTCGCAAGGTCATTGACAAGGCAGTGGTAAGTTCATGATCTCTTCGTTGTGGATGAATGAATTAATGACAAATGACCCTTTTTTAGGACATGTTATATGTTATTAATCGTTTGTTAATGATGGCAGGCATACCGCCTTGAGTTGGTGTTTAGATTGGTGGAGAAAGTTGAAATACAAAATTCCATTCCCTTAAAAGTCCGAGCATGAAGTACCTTTACAACAAAACTGGTAAATTTAAAGTAGTTGGTTGTTATTTTTCTTACATAAGTGTAGGAATTGTATTTGTGTTGACTGATGTAGGTTCACAATATCCAGCCATGACTGTGGTTTACTTGTCATTAAATACATGGAGATGTGGGACGGCGGTTGTAGGTTTGACGGCCAATCAATGCCAAAATACTCAACGGTTTGTATTGCTCTTTTATCACGACATTGTCGTTGGTTGATTTACCTAATGTACAAATTGATGTGTTTATTGTTATTTTCAGAAAGAAATTCAACATTTCAGGAAAGAGTTAGTTGGCAGATGGGTGACCCATGAGGTTAACATTCATCGAACGGATGTATTGTCAAAGATTAATAGTTAATTTAAGTGTATATTGTAAAGGAAACAATGTTGCTCTTTCATGGGTTGATGTACATATTACATCTGTAATTGTATGAGTATGAATTTCATTTAAATGTTACTTAGTTGGCTTATAATGTTCATTCATAATGAATTGGTTGTGAAATATTCTAAATTAAATAGTTCTGTCCAAAACTTGTACCCAACGAAATGCATACGTGCACATAGCGAACCACATACGTTTACATAGAGAACCACCTTGTTGAGGGTGGATGAATGGACGGGCAGGGGTTTAATATGGGTGTCGGACGTGTCAACATAGTAAACCACTTATACTTACAAAGCAAACCACCTTCATAGGGATGGATGAATGGGTGGACATGCAGGGGTTTAATATAGGTGTCGGACTTGTGAACGTGGCAAACCACTTATACTAACTGAGCGAACCACATAGAGAAGGATGCATGAATGGGTGGACATGCAAGAGTTTAATATAAGTGTCGGACTTGTGAACGTGGCAAACCACTTATACTAACTGAGTGAACCACATAGAGAAGGATGCATGAATGGGTGGACATTCAAGGGTTTAATATAGGTGTCAGACTTGTGAACGTGGCAAACCACTTATACTAACTGAGCAAACCACATAGAGAACAATGGATGAATGGGTGGACATACAGGGGTTTAACATAGGTGTCGGACTTGTGAACGTGGCAAACCACTTATACTAACTAAGAGAACCACATACAGAAGGATGGATTAATGGGTGGGACATGCAGGGGTTGAATATAGGTGTCAGACTTCTCAACGTGGCAAACCACTTATACTAACTGACCGAACCACATAGAGAAGGATGGATGAATGGGTGGATATACAGGGGTTGAATATAGGTGTCGGACTTCTCAACGTGGCAAACCACTTATACTAACTGAGCGAACCACATAGAGAACGATGGATGAATGGGTGGACATACAGGGGTTGAATATAGGTGTCGGACTTCTCAACGTGGCAAACCACTTATATTAACTGAGCGAACCACATAGAGAAGCATGGATGAAAGAGTGGACATGCAGAGGTTTAATATAGGTGTCGGACTTGTAAATGTGGCAAACCACTTATACTAACTGAGCGAACCATATACAAAAGAATAAATGAATAGGTGGGACATATAGGGGTTGAATATAGGTGTCGAACTTCTCAACGTGGCAAACCACTTGTACTAACTGAGCGAACCACATAGAGAATGATGGATGAATGGGTGGACATGCAGAGGTTAAATAAAGGTGTCAGATTTGTGAACATGGCAAACCACTTATACTAACTGAGTGAACCACATACAGAAGGATGGATGAATAAATGGACATGCAGGGGTTTAACATAGGTGTCAGACTTCTCAACGTGGCAAACCACTTATACAAACTAAGTGAACCACATACAGAAGGATGGATCAATGAGTGGGACATGCAGGGGTTTAATAATGGTGTCTGACTTGTGAATATGGTAAACCAGTTATACTAACACAGCGAACCACTACGATGTTAGGTCTTTTACACTGGGTATTCAGATCTTCGGAACAACAAAGCACACAAACATGATACATTAGTTTAGCAAAATACATTGAAATTGTCACTTTGATCGAATTCAAATGGTGGTGTCTAAAATATTAATTGACATCTCTAAATATACTATGGCGACATTAAACACATGGAATTCGATCCCATGTCATTGTTATCCTTAGTTGTCATTGGCTGTGGGAGCTGCATCCGACATTTGCATGATGTTTGGATATGCAAATACACATTATGGTTAATGTGTGTTCAATGTTCTGCATAGACTGTCAAGGCACAATATGATGGTTGTTTACCTATTAATGGTTCTTCTATTACGATTGGCTTCGCAGCACGCACCATTTCGTCTATGGCCTCACAACTATTACATCTGAAGACCTAAAAACCATATCATTTTACAAGATTGCAGTTGTTTGGGTGGGTCAATATTGTCCTTATTTTATATATTAATAACGTGTGAGAATATGAAATTACCTTCACAATATTTCGTTGTGTTATATTTAAGTAGAAGTTCAACTTGTTTGTGTTGAACAACTTCAACCTGTTTGGGCTGAACACAACAACCTAAAATCAAATAACTTATTCAATTAAAGCACAGATCACACTATTGGTCATAAGTAGGTTTAGGTAAAACATTACATTTTTTAGTATTAAGACACATCCAACTTCAATGTCACGATGACATTCAGGATGTTGGAGAACTTTCTTGTGCACACTATCCTTTGCAGTTCCTGTTGGGTCCTACATTGATTGAAAAAATAATGTTGAAATATCTTCAATTTAGTGTTAAGTAAACCTACCAAATTCCCCACATGATGTACCTTAACCGTTATTGACAGGTCTCCAAGACCATTTGGTTTAACTGCCTTCACAACACAAGCCAGTAAGGTCAAGCGTGTACCACCAGACGACAATATAGTTTTAATGCTTGCCAATGTTGAAACATGGTCAACATTTTGTTCACTGAGCAATCCTGTATAAAAGAAGGTTAAATTATTTTATGTACAGTCAAACAATTTACTAAGTGTGTTAGCATGACATGACGATGGTTGTATGGATGTACCATGGAATTCGATAAACTTTTGCGCCCACTGCCATTCCTTGGTACTAAAATCATGATTGTGACTTTCCTCGTAAATGTGATTTAGGAACTCTTGTGTTGGTAAGGGTTGGGAGCAGATGTGATTACCTAAAATGGCCTCTACGTTACCAGCTAGTCCTGGAATAACATTTATTGTGGAGTTGCATCGACGAACATATGACTCGATGTCACTTGCATCAATGTCAAGCTCCTCCCATGGTTCCATTTTTTTCCTTTCAAGTTTGAAAAGTAATTATAATGAAGCGAGAACAAAAGACAAAGATGTAGATTGTGAAAGTGAAAATGAGCAAGTATTTAAAGTGAAAATCCGCAACAAGTGATGCGACATTTATCATCCCATTTGTTGTTTTACATATATACCTTTAAAGTACCACACCATTTAACTTGAAAAGCGTTTACTGTTTACCCATTGTCTTTCTTATAGACACATAAGGCGAAAAACAGTTTGTCACCTTTTCTTCACCTCCTCACTATTACAGCTACCACATTGAATGGAAAACCAGGTTGGTGCATTTGGTTTTATTGCATTGCATTGGAAGTTAATGGTAATAACTATGGAACAGTCTTTACATGTGTTGGTTGGTTGATATTGTACTTGTAAATAGGACCATTTGTGTTGCATTCTGACCTAAATCACCCATAAATGATGTGCTTTAATGTCGTTGTCATATTTGAAGTTAATGGTAATAACTATAGAACAGTCGTTACATGTGTTGGTTGGTTGATATTGTACTTGTAAATACAACCATTTATGTTACATTCTGACCTAAATCACTTATAAATGATGTGCTATAATGTCGTTGTCATATTTGAAGTTTAGGGTTTCAGTTCATTAACATAGACAACGATGTCCGGTTGTGGTAGTCATTAAATATTGTGGGGTTATTATAGTTATTCAATCTTATTTTCAGGTCATTTGTTCACTCGAGAATGATGTTTTGTCATTGGATGATATTACTTTGGATGAAGAATGTGAGAGGTCCACTGAACTTAGCGAGGAGTGTTCGGATAAAGCAGATGGTAGCTGTCCCAGAGTTGGCATGTGTTTTGAAAGTCCTAATGAAGTCATGACCTTCTACCGCCAATATGGTATTAGAAAAGGTTTTGGTATGAGGACAAGATCCTCGAAGAAAGGAACGGACAACGAATTGAGGTACTTCATTCTAGTATGCTCAAGACAGGGAAATTATGTATCAGCTATCCCTGCATATATGCAGACTCAACCAACCCAAGAGTTTAATTGTCCAGCCCGAATTATAGTAACAAAAAAAGAGGACAAATGGTACATCACTTCCTTTGGCAAGGAACACTCTCACGACCTCAGTCCTACCAAGTCAAGGATGTTTCGTAGCAATAAGAAAATCAACTTGAAAGTGAAGAGAAAAATTGAGATGAACGATGACGCTGGTGTGAGGTTGAATAAAAGTTTTGCATCGTTAGTACATCAGGCTAGAGGTTATGATAACCTTCCATTTGGGGAGCGAGACATTAGAAATTATGTGTCCGAACAAAGACGCATCCTAGGTAAAGAAGGTGATGGAAAGGCTTTGTTGAATCATTTCTCCCGTATGTGTCAATTGAATAAGGATTTCTTCTTTGAAATTGACATGGACCAAGACAACCGCATCAGAAATGTTTTTTGGGCAGATGCAAGAAGCAGGGCTGTTTGTCATGATTTTGGAGATGCTGTATCGTTTGACACAACTTACCTAACCAACAAGTACGACATGCCATTCGCCCCATTTATGGGGGTGAACCACCATGGACAATCAATTTTTTTGGGGTGTGGATTGTTGTCTTCAGAAAATACCACAACTTTTGTATGGCTATTCCAATGTTGGTTGCGATGTATGTCGAACAAGGCTCCGCATGGCATTGTGACTAACCAATGCCAAGCAATGAAGAATGTCATTTCCATTGTATTTCCGAATACATGCCACAGGTGGTGCTTGTGGCACATCATGAAAAAAATACCGGAAAAGTTATCTGGATATACTGAATACAATGCAATTAAGAAGTCAATGAAAGTTGTGTTGTACAAGTCTAAACATGTTGAAGAATTTGAATCTGAATGGGCCAACTTCATATCAACCTTTGAGTTGTCTGGTAATGAATGGTTAGGTTCCCTCTACGCGGATCGCGAATGATGGGTTCCAACCTTCTTGAAACATAGATTTTGGGCTGGGATGTCAAAAACCCAAAGATCAGAGGGCATGAATGCCTTTTTTGACGGCTATATTAACTCCACCACAACCCTACAACAATTTGTCCATCAACATGACAATGCTTTGGCACACAAGGTGGAGATGGAGAACGAGGCAGACTTTGTGTCGTTAAATACAATCATTCCATGCGGCTCACAATCTTTGATCGAACGACAGTTCCAAAGTGCATACACTCATGCCAAATTCGCAGAAGTTCAGACTGAATTTAGAGCTAAGATGAATTGTATTATTCAAAATTGTGTTGTCGAAGGAGATACATACATATATGAGGTGATGGAGGAGTCCATCAACAATCATGGCAGTCATAAAACTATCTTCAAAGTAAACTATAATCGAAACACTAATGATTTCAACTGAAATTGTCTATTGTTCGAGTTTAGGGGGATAATTTGCAGACATTCGCTGGTTGTACTTGCCCAAGAGAGGCAGCAGTGTGTATTACCAAAATATGTACTTCAAAGGTGGAGCAAGAATGTTCGTAGAAGGCATAGTTATATTAGATAACACAAAGGAAAAACTGCCACATATTGAATGGTTTGATGCTCTATGTGAAAGGTTTTCCCAGATTGCTGAGATTGCCTGTGAAAAAGATCAAACAACAAATTTATTATTTTGCCAATTAGAAACCTTTGCCAAACGTCATTGTATTTCTGTACAGCCAATTAGACAGTGCTGCAGTGCTTCATATGCAGCCACCAACACAGTCCATAACGACGACTGTAGCAATGACAACTTAAACCAAAATATACATAGCCCTGTTGCAATTGGAAGAAAGGGAAGACCCTGTTCAAGAAGATTAGAAGGCACTTCGGAGAAACCTAAGAAGTGAAAGAAGGAAACCAATGTGAAAGTAACAACTGTTACACAAAATTAAGTAAGAATTACAGTTCCCCACCATGGTTTGAAATAGGTGTGTGAGGTACCATCTAATTTCAATATATGCTAAATTAAAATGTTGTTTTACTTGTAAATGGATATGGATTATAGCTGGACTCCACCACATAATTCTACTGAATACGTTTCAACGGAGGAGAACATACCAACCACACAGTTTCCTTCATACAATGATTTAGTAAGGGTTGCTAATGGATTTCAATTACAAATTAATCCAATGTCTTGTGTTTTATACTTGCACGACTTAATTTTGAATTTTTGCGTTGACCTAGTCCAAACAGAACACAAATGTTGAATGTGGTGGCTTTGTATCGTTGTTGTCATTGCTGGGCACAACTGGATCAAACACACAAGACCCTAGCAATGATGTTATGAATTTCAACAATTTAATACCCTGATAGTAATTGACACTAACTTATGTTTACAGGCTGGTCAACTTATTGGGTGTTATTAATTTGGGTTGTTTCAACTTAGACATGTGTGTATGTATGATATGGCTTATTCAGTTAACGACATGGGGAACCACTTATATGAACACGGTAAACCACTAATGTAAACATCATCAATCACTTGTATAAACTCGCTAAACCAGTTACGTAAACATGGATAACCACTTATATTAACATATGGTCAACCTGTGAAATGAACATGCTAAACCACTTACGTCAACATGGAAAACCACTTATATAAACTCAAGGTTAACGACTAGAATAAATATAGGTGTTGCTTGTGTCAACGAGGAAAACCACTTACATCTGCATAACGAACCACATTGATAAGAATGGATGAATGGATGGACATGTGAATATAGGTGTCAGACTTGTGAATGTGACAAACCAATTATACTAACTGAGCGAACCACATATAAAAGGATGGATGAATTGGTAGGACATGTAGGGGTTGAATATAGGTGTCGGACTTCTCCACGTGGCAAACCACTTATACTAACTAAGCGAACCACATAGAGAAGGATGGATGAATGGGTGGGACATGCAGGGGTTGAATATAGGTGTCGGACTTCTCAACGTGGCAAACCACTTATACTAACTGAGTGAACCACATAGAGAATGATGGATGAATGGGTGGACATGCAAGGGTTGAATATAGGTGTCAGACTTCTCAACGTGGCAAACCACTTTTACTAACTGAGCGAACCACATAGAAAATGATGGATGATTGAGTGGGACATGCAGGGGTTGAATATAGGTGTCAGACTTCTCAACGTGGCAAACCACTTATACTAACTGAGCGAAACATATAGAGAAAGATGATGAATGGGTGGACATGCAGGGGTTGAATATAGGTGTCAGACTTGTGAATGTGGAAAACCACTTATATTAACTGAGCGAACCATATACAGAAAGATGGATGAATAAATGGACATGCAGGGGTTTAACATAGGTGTCGGACTTGTGAACGTGACAAACCACTTATACTAACTGAGCGAACCACATATAGAAAGATGGATGAATAAATGGACATGCAGAGGTTTAACATAGGTGTCAGACTTGTGAACGTGGCAAACCATTTATACTAACTGAGCGAACCACATATAGAAAGATCTGATGAATAAATAGACATGCAGGGGTTTAGCATTGGTGTTGGACTTGTGAACGTAGCAAACCACTTATACTAACTGAGCGAACCACATACAGAAAGATGGATCAATAAATGGACATGTAGAGGTTTAACATAGGTGTCGGACTTGTGAACGTGACAAACCACTTATACTAACTGAGCGAACCACATATAGAAAGATGGATGAATAAATGGACATGCAGGGGTTTAACATAGGTGTCGGACTTGTGAACATGACAAACCATTTATACTAACAGAGCGAACCACATACAGAAAGATCTGATGAATAAATGGACATGCAGGGGTTTAACATAGGTGTCGGACTTGTGAATGTAGCAAACCACTTATACTAACTGAGCGAACCACATACAAAAAGATGGATGAATAAATGGACATGCAGAGGTTTAACATAGGTGTCGGACTTGTGAACGTGGCAAACCACTTATACTAACTGAGCGAACCACATACAGAAAGATGGATGAATAAATGGACATGCAGGGGTTTAACATAGGTGTCGGACTTGTGAACATGGCAAACCACTTATACTAACTGAGCGAACCACATACAAAAAGATGGATGAATAAATGGACATGCAGGGATTTAACATAGGTGTCAGACTTCTCATCGTGGCAAACCACTTATACTAACTGAGCGAACCACATACAGAAGGATGGATGAATCGGTGGGACATTTAGGGGTTTAATAATGGTGTCGGACTTGTGAAGGTGGTAAACCATTTATACTAACTGTGCAAACCACATCGATAAAATTGATGGTAAATTACTTACACCAACATTGATAACCAGTTGGTATAAAGATATGGTTAAATACTTGTATAAACCAGTTTCATAAACATGGTAAACCACTTACGTGAACATGGTAAACTAATTATATAAAGAAAAGGTCAAGCAATTATCAGTTTTGGTGTTTGAGTTTAAGTGGTTAAAAGTCAATTGATTTGTATTCCAAAAAATATATGTACATTTGTTACATTTGTACAAATCATGACTACATGCAAATAGTTTACAGTAATGTGTAAAAATCAAAATGTCATTTGCCATATAGTTGTTGTGTTAATCTTGAATTTCGGAGATAATCTCTGCTCGTTTAACATTATCCTCATGTAATATCCATTTGGCCACATATTGTTCTCTGAATGCCTACAATTGTTCCTGAAAATAAAAGACACCCCACAAACTTATTCACTGCATTAAGAAACCAACCAAAACAATGTTCACAATAACACAAATTTACAAACTGTAGTATATTTTGGCATGCTTTTGAACTGGTACCTTGCCACCTCGTCCCAAACGTCCATGTATCTGATAACCATCATACCGCAATCAAAGCTAAAAATGACCAATATCATTTATTAGTTCATTTCAATATATCCTACACCGATGTATCATAAATAAACACTAGTAGGTGTAAACTGACCTGTTAGGCTGACGAGGGACGTCATGGTTAATGAGTTTTAAACGAACTTGTTTTTCCAACTCAAAGTGCTCAACCAGACCAAATAGGCATTCCAAACGATATGCTTGTGACCATCATGAACTTACGTTAATAACACATTCCACGTAGTGAATAACTACTTTCAACCGTAAATCATTTAACCTAAATGAAAGGATGATGAACTTACAATTGCCTTGTGAATTTGCTGACGGATTTGATTACTGTGTCCCAAGGAGTCCAGGACATATAACTCTCTGGTGACACAATTCACAGCATAGCACCACTAGTGATCACTAAAAACCGTGGGGACAAAAACCTAAAATCCAATTTAAATTAAGACATCATCGACAAGTCGTTGAATATTTTGTAATCTAAACATATTAAGCACTTACAAATTGCACAGTCAGAATATTCTCAAGATTCATCATCCCATCTGGGTAATATAATTTGTAGTCCTTGTATTCCCAAACCCTTCTTTTGGGTGTTTTGCCATTAATCTTCCTTTTACGGTTATTTATGTTGTCAATGACAGCAGACTGCAAGAAGTGTACATTCATTAGGTTATCTTAGATCAAACTTATAATAAGTACATATGGAACAGATTAACATACCGCAAAAAATGGATTCAGGCATATTCGTTTGATGGCGCCTTCATTTTTCAATTGGTCATACATGAACATGTTGCACACAAATAACATAGCCTACAAACATTTCATCAAATTAAACAATTAGTGAAGTTTTGAATTTCATTGTTACATTAAGCGTGACAAAATGGCAGCATGGCTCACCAAATTATCAATTTTCCCTTCCAAGGCGAAGGACATAATATCGGACTTTGTAACCATGTGGCTATCAATCTGCACAAGAACTTTACAAAAACCACCAGATTCGATGAACTATCCATTGTAATTACTGACCAACAACAACATCAGCTAACCATTTTTGAACGGAAATAACTAAAATGAACACACCTACTATCTTCATAACGTGCAGATGTGACAGCTCTGTAGACTTTGTCATTGTCAACAACCGGCATGATAGGCTCATCCCTATCAGGACTGACCTGCCCTTCCACGACATCAGGCTCAGCCCTGACCGTAGTGCCCTCCACCTGCTCAACATGAGTATTATCGGGCCTATGAGGAATGACCTTCCCTTGCACAATGTCAGGCTTAGCCCTGACCGCAGTAACCTCCATGGGCACAACTTCAATAGCATATGGCATATCACGAATGACTTGCCTCTGCTTAGCATCAAGCTCAGCCCTGACCGCAGTAACCTCCATGGACACAACTTCAGTAGCATGGGGTATATCACGAATGACTTGCCCCTGCTCAGTATCAGGCTCAGCCCTGACCGCAGTAACCTCCATGGCCACAACTTTAGTAGCATGGGGCATATCACGAATGACTTGCCCCTGCTCAGCATCAGGCTCAGCCCTGACCATAGTATCCTCCATGGGCACAACATCATTAGCATCGGGCCCATCACGAATGACTTGCCCCTACCCAGCATCAGGCTCAACCCTCGTGATCTGCTTCTGTCCATCAATAGAGTCAGCCCTCATCGGGGTTGCATGACTCTGCCCATCATTGCACTGAGGACTAACAGGAGTAGCTTGCCTTTGAGGACTTACATGATGCTGGGATTGCATCTCGTGTGGGATGTTATCTGGTCCAACAATGATGCTCCCGTAAAAGTATGCTATGGATTACTACTCAACAATAACTGAATCTGGATGACCTTCTCCTCAAGGGCAGCAATCTGTTCCTGATTTGCCAGTAGCCTCCTTGTGGCCCCTGCAATTTCATCCGATATTGTATCTGTCACATTATCAGACGATGAACCATGTTTGTCGTCTATGCCTTTTGGACTTGGGGGTGGTGCACAACACCTCAGTGCCTCGCATACTATATCAATTTTGTTTTCTTCCTCCCCAAGTTTCCAATCGAAGACAATCTACACAAGTTGTATCCCATCATTGTTGGAAATCAAAAAACATAATGAATTCCAATAACTTAGGAAATCAATAAACCATAACGAATACCTGATTTGTTTGAAAAGCAGAACATATATTCGAAGACCTCATAGTAATGGGATGACATCCAAGCATTCTTGGAAATTGTGAACTGCATAACTGTTTCAAACAAACACATGGTTTGTAAAACAAACATAAGAACAATAATTTACATTGTAAAATGATTAATACTAACCTGCAAGACAACAACACACCCCGACAAATTAACAACAATTGTGTTCTATTGTTAGTTGTACAATACGGAAGCTCTGTTCAAACTTTGAATCAAAAAATTGTGAACGGCTGCCCTCCAATTATACATATTTAAATTATGTACATTTTGTAGTAAATGAAAAGGAAATGCATTAATAGTTATCGAAGACCGGGGAAAATAAAACATTCCAAGTACAAGTATTATATACAGTCTGCAGAAGTCTTTGACGTTTTCATCCTTCTTGACATCAGAATCACGGAGCTTTACAAGCACCAAATTTGTGGTCATTTCACTTCCATTGAACAGGCGGTTCATGAAAGCAGCATCACCATATTCCAGGGTAACTTCCTCGCCAGTTACCCCCAGCCCCAATGTGATGCATACATCAAACGGAGAAAATGGGACTAAAAATTCCCTAATCCTGAAACACTGGTCTACAATACACCACCTGCTAATTAGTTATCGCAAAACAACAGATGAAATATGTAGTGGCTGTTCTAGGCGCAAGAGCCATTTGAATGGAGTTGTCTCCATCAACTCCCTTTGAATTGGGGACATCTCACGATTAATGTCAATGATAGCATCAGTGTGGAGTTTGTGCCTGACTCTCAACTGTTAATACAAATCAACAAAACAAATTACATTTTTTTCACACTTAGAGCATAAACTATGAAATTAAATTGCACAAATCACTAACCTTTGGTTCTCCCCAATCTCCAGCAGAGGATTTTTTGGGACCTATATATGTATAGGAAGGAAACTGGTACCCAAGAAAAGTAGCCCATTACTCAGATATTGAAAAGTACAGTGACAAACAAAATACTTAATGTGTTACTCAACAACACAAGTAGTACAATTTGTAAGTGTCTTTCGCATACACACACTTGCAACAAAAAGAAACCAACACACTACCAAGACAACTTCTTTCGCATACACAAATGTAGAATAATAACTGGTTCACTATGTTAAAATAAGTGGTTCAATGGCGAATTATTTCCAATACACACACGTGTATAACACATGCAAAGACCTCCATGTCAAACCCACAACCCAAGTGGTTCACTATGTTTACCTAAGTGGTTTAATGACGTAAGTGGTTCACATACAAACATACAATGTGTCTTAGACAAGTAAGTATCACACATGGTAACTAGTAATGTTAAACCTACAATAAAATTATCTTCTTTTTTGACCTAAGTTGTTAACTATCACCAGCAAAGTTTAACGACAAAGGCATGAACATATATACAAACCCACAACATAACTCAACACCAAAACATTGTGTACATCATTCGAATCATTGCTTTCGATAAACCCTAAAACGTACATTGTTAGACACAGGACGACCGAGCGATACACCTTATGACAGTGAACTCCAGCTTCCGACGTCGATTCACCGTAGATGACCGCCAACAACAGGATCGTCAAATGAAAATACGAAAGGGTTAAGAAGCGACAAAAATGTTGCAGAGAAGCAAACCAATTCATTTCCAAAACGAGCTCTTTGATGTTGTCTGACGTTGGAGATGTCTTCCAAAACGCAGTGGAATGATGGGACTACTCACATTTAGCCTTCATTTTAAACGGGAAATTTGGCATACAAAATGTCTTATCTACCCTCGCAAGACGACAAAGCAAGACAACGTTCCCGCCAGTGAGAGGAGCTCAATATCAGACTACTTCTCTGTGTTGAAATAAGTGGTTCTCTGCGTACAAATAAGTGGTTTGCTGTGTTCACCAATGCGACCAAGGACATGTTCACACAATTGCTTCTCTGTATTGAAATAAGTGGTTCTCTGCGTACAAATAAGTGGTTTGTTATGTTCACCAATGCGACCAAGGACATGTTCACACAATTCCTTCTCTGCGTATAATTAAGTGGTTCTCTGTGTACAAATAAGTGATTTGTTGTGTTCACCAATGTGACCAAGGACATGTTCACACAATTGCTTCATTGTGTTGAAATAAGTGGTTCTCTGCATACAAATAAATGATTTGTTGTGTTCACCAATGCGACCAAGGACATGTTCACATAATTCCTTCTCTGTGTTGAAATAAGTGGTTCTCTGCGTACAAATAAGTGGTTTGTTGTGTTCACCAATGCGACCAAGGACATCTTCACACAATTCCTTCTCTGTGTATAATTAAGTGATTCTTCTTTTGTAATTAAAAAAAGTATATTACTTAACATAACAATACCAGGAAGTTGTCCTCAAACATTAATCAATTACTTGTTCTTTGTGGTAAAACCTTAGCTTACAAAAGGAGAACATAAGAATACAATAAATTTGTCGTCATACATTAACCAATTAATTGTTTAGCTTACAAAAGGACTTCTTGTAATGGCGCTACGTGTGCGCTTCCTTGGTTTCATCTTCAGCCGACGGTACATGCTACCTCGTCGGAGTTGTTGACCCATATCACTCTGAACATTCTTATTTGCTTTGGATGCATCCGATGATTGAAAAGTAATAGGGTAATGAACAGAGGCAGGATCCACATTGGTATCTTCAGTATTCTGGTCACTTTGTACGAATTTTTGTTTCTGGTTTAACAAATTAGTTAGCTCGAGAACCTGACTCTCTAGATTCTGAATCCGTTCTTCTTATCTTGCAACAGCACGCAACAATGTTGTCTTTCTGTCAATCAATTCTCTCAAATTGGACTGCTTGTTTGGATGGTGCTTAACTTTAGAACCTGATGAATGCAAGGCTTCCCTTACAATGTCAATCAGCAACTCTTCACTGGACATTGCTAAATCATGAATAACTTGATAACCACAACAATAACCACAATTGAACAATTTTGCACAATAACTGTGAATTCATATATCTGTCCATAGGTATTACTAACCAAATTTCTTTCGAATGTCACTTCAATCTGTCTCGGACCAACCTTCACATCCTGCTAGTAAAGAATGCAAGGGAATTTTTGCCTCCTTAGATCTCCCTTTTTACTTGAAGACAACAGATGCTCCAAAGCCCATATCTGTAATGCAATAAAAAAAAATTACAATCCATCAACAACAAAACGACAGTAATTGACAAATCATAAATGAGTTTTTGTCCAACCATTTCATTGTAATTACCTATAACACATACACATGCCCCAATATATGTATGTCTAACTCCAACATCGGCCTGCAACGAAGTCGATGTTCGATACAAACTTTGCACTAGAAATTGGAACACAGTTGTTCCCCAATTATAATTACAGAGTTCCCCTAACTCATCTACAATACTAAATAAACCACCAAAAACACTCCCACTCACAGTCGGCAGTAAGAA
>Ga0209700_100429_pt1 | contig 77154 bp, 23 predicted proteins | sample SiratroredBW_FD_187528 | JGI IMG/M metagenome (GOLD analysis project Ga0209700, IMG submission 187528) | Root nodule microbial communities of legume samples collected from California, USA - Siratro red BW (SPAdes) (version 2) | ecosystem: Host-associated > Plants > Roots > Nodule | place: USA... | reverse complement strand
ATAAAATTATCTTTCATAAAAAAATAATCTATAAGAAAAACAATTTAAGGACATGTTAAGTGTTACAGAAAATTTAAGAAAAAAAATCCAATTTTGATATATATATATATATATATATATATATATTCATAGATGAGTACCGAGGACATGGTTCAATAGGTGTCTAAACTTCTTTGAATATCAAACCTAATATTTTATGTCACATTCCTAAGAGCAAGCAGATATTCAAATATTAAAACGAGTACACATTTTCAAAAACTAACAAACTCATGTTTATAACTTCGAATAAACATGACATATTTTCTAAGTTTAATATATGATTCCATGATGACATATTTCCTTGATTTGATATGTTATGTCACCTTTAATAATTTTTGTTCTAGTAAAAAACGGTGAATACTTGTTTTTCAGCTAAAGATTCTTTGTCCTTCTTTCTCCTATATTTTTTCTTTTTAAATTAATCTCCATGTCTTTTGCTTCTTTTTTTTTTTCGGTATTAACTCTTACTTTTTACCTATATGCAGTGTGCTCCAACCATTAAGTATTTTGTATTTAAAGGAATTTATTCTCAATAAAAACTATAAATCTAAGAATTTATTCTCAATAAACATTATAAACCTTCCTTTAAATGGCCTTTAAGATTATTCAAGGTTAAGTATGACCCACTTAATTCTTACCTTAATGGCGATGTGATCTTATTTAGTTCCATAAGTCAGATATGGCCGATCCTGGTTTTATCTTTAAACCATATTCTTATGTCCTACGATGATATCATTATTATATTAAGGTTTTACAAGGATTGTTACGTGCTTTCTAATTTTAAGTCTAATTGATTTCATCCTTCTTGTTTGACAAAAAAAAAAAAAAAAAAAAAACATTAACCTTCCTATTTATAGTAAATTGTTCGCCCAAAATAAAAAACGGATCAATTTCTAATAACTATTAAAGAGTTTTTCTTGTAACTTAAAAATTACCAATTCTCATAATTTGACATATTTATATAATTATTATTCGTTAATCGGTACCTATTAGGGTCATATAGTTGTATTATTCTTTACATATCATCAATAATACAATTTCTCAGTATTTATCTTCGCATTTAGGATGATTATAATAATGTATTCTTAAATATCACCAACAATGAAAAATTCTCAATATTTCTCTAGCTTACATTAGCTTATTAGAGTTAGCTTTATAACACGCTAAGAAGAAAAATATTCATGCATATAGGGGTGGCTATGACTTGTATTGTAATGGAAAAATATAAAGAAATGTAAATTACTTATGTTGCTCATTCATTATTTTCACCCTGTTGCTTATTCTAAAGAAAGCAAAAACTTCAGACACTCTGTCTCCATGTTTTGGGTATTTTATGTATCTTTCTTATCGAGGGAACTTAGGCTTTAGCTTTATCATCAGTGTGTAAGAATGATTATAGCAACATGTGCTTGGAGGCATGCATAAACAATTTGGTTGTACTGATTAATGACATTTAATTACCTTCATGATGCAAAAACGAGGATCATATTTTTCACAAAATGGCTTAGTAATCAATGATAATCACATGCTAATCACCTGGTGACCTTTTGCTTTACGTAACAGTTTTGCTGCCTTTGTACTGTTTAGCCTACAAACACGAATCTCTTAAAGAGATTCTTAATTAGCTGTGTGTATCTTTTTTCGGATTTCCTCCATAATTGATCAGCAACCATTTTGATGCATCTGAAATTTCGATTAACAAGAAACCAGAAACAAAGGCAAGGAAGTAGGAACTTGTTTGGTTCATCTGCTAGCGTCTAATATTGGGAAAGAAGGGCATGATTGAAGTATAATACAACGAATTTAGACATCTTTATCTCAACTACTAGTATACTTTAGCATTTGGGCATCATAATTTTTGTCAATTTGAAAGAGAAACTGGGTCAAGGGGCATATGGGGTGCTAAATTACTAAGCAAAGTGTGGTAGAGTTCTACAAGGCATGCATCAAGTAGCTCTTATTAAAGAGGTTTAATGAGTCACGCCCCTTCCTTATGGGTCAGATTTGAAAAGCTAGGACACCTAATAATATCCTAAAAGGGTTGAGATCATGATAAGTCTAGTTAAACATGATGATCTTTGGCTGAATTAACTAAAGGCATGTCCCCCATCTGCCCATCAAGCTAACACCTAATCTATAGTTTTGAATGTTCATAAAACAAAACATAATCATTTACTCGTTGCTGTGCCCCCACTTGTCAATTCTGCATAAGTGATTATTTTTACACTTCAAAGCGTAGTCTTTGTGTGCTACAATGAAAGCTTCAAAGCAGCAGCAGAAGCAGAAGCAGAATCAGCTCCAACAAAGAGGATGCAAGGCCTTGTGTTGCAGCTGCAGGTTCAGTGTTTCTTCTTCTGAAGAAGCAGAAAGCTCAGCCTCTGACAGGTTCCCTTCTGTTTCGAGCCTTGCACATGCCATGGTGCAAGAGAGACTTGACCAAATGATTAGAGAAAGGATGGAAGCTTGTCATGTAGAGAGAAGAAGACAGGAGAGAAGAGAAGGGACCAAGTTTGTTGTAATGGTAGCAATGGAGAAGAGCTCTTATGATCCAAGACTAGATTTTAGAGAGTCCATGATGGAGATGATAACTGTCAACCGCCTTCAAGATGCCAAAGATCTTCGTAGTCTATTGAACTATTATATTTCCATGAACTCTAATCAGTACCACAGTGTTATACTTGAGGTCTTTCATGAGGTTTGTACTAATTTGTTCTTATCATGTAAATGTCATTGGTAGGGAATGTGACATTGCCAAATTTTCATCAACCAAGCAAGCTAGAGATAGTTTAGTTTTGCTTTATATTACGTACAGATTCCATATGCATTATGTGGGAGCTTGCTATTAGCCTATTACATAAACAAAACAAGAGAAAAATAATGTGGTCGTTAATTTACATATAAAATAATTTAGTAAAAGGAACCATTCATAATTTTTTATCTTCTTGAAAAAAATGATGAAGCAAAAGGTTACTTCAAAATGGATTTATTTATTTATAATAAAAGTGAAGTTAACATACTTATCAAACTTTAACCAAAGGTACTAACTCATGAACAAGATAAAGTCCACACACCATGTGGTGATGAAACAGCTGCAATTCCTAAATTTAAAATTGGAAGATAGGTACTAACTGATGGAACAGCCAACTGAACAGTTTTTGGACTCTGAATTATGTGATTCATTGCTCTAAGAATACATACCTATAAAGGATTCTCATTGTCTTCCTTTTCTCTCACATATATTCTCATATATTCTCATTCTCTTCTTTTCTCTAGCACTATCCATATTTTTATATATTTCTCCTTTTCACTCTCTCTACTCTTTTCATAATACAAAACTTTTTTTATAATACAAAACCAGATCCTCACTTCTACTCTTTTGGAAAATATTTTTCACAATACAAAAATCGTTTATAGAAAATATTTTTCGTAAAACATTTCATTCCCTCACAATCCATTCCAGAATTTGGATGACACTATGCACCTTTACACCACGTCTAAATCATGAGTGGTGATATTTTGACACCACTGTTCATCTTTGACATCATTTAACATTAATATATATTATTATTTTATTTATATATAATATTTTATTAACAAAATGCAATGTCAAATGGAAGTATAATATGAACAGTGGTATCAAATTAATATTTTTCCTCTACATCATATAAAATGAAAAGAACTTACTTAGGAACGGTGCAGAAGAAGTTTGTTGGAACACCCTCTACCACTGTCACTCATTCCGAAAAATCTACCGTCACCACCTAGTCAGTAGTGAACCACTTTCTTCTTTAATATATTCTTCCAAGGATATTTTTGCTATTACAAATAATTGTAGGATGAGGTGCAGGAAACAATTGCCTCTCACAATTCATTAGGTCGTTCATGATACAAATACTTAACATGTAAAAGATAGGAAAAGTTAAATAGAAAACCACCCATAAAATTAAAATATTAAAATAATTAATTAAAATGCTAACTACAATTTATTTTTATAAGCAAAATTCATTAAATAAAATTAATATTATAACACAAAGTCTATTTAAAAGTAAATTCTCAACCTTTGATTAGATTGAATTATTCATTAAAAAGTCTTATACAAACAAAAGGTAGGATAACTTTGATACTATGGTACTCTAAAGACCAAAAATTCCAATAAAAAGAAATTATGATTAAGGTAGACAGTCGTATGTTACCATTAGTGGACAATCTACTACATCCACAATTTGAAAACCTTTGAACAAAACTTTTAATAAAAAATCTTATATTCTAAACCTTTTTTTATTTGTAATAAAAATTTCTTTTTGTTCAAAAAATAATAAAAACTACATATAAAAGTTAATATGTTATAAAATTAATATTTCACAAAGCAAGTAATCACTTACTTTTAGTAAAGGAATAGAGGACGTGACACATGCGTAGAAATAATAAATTTTTGTTTTCTTTTTTTTTTTCTTCAAAAATGGAATATAAGAGATGAATTGAATATTTGCAGACAAAATATAAAGTATCTTATAATTTTGTTTCTTTACATTTTATCCCTTCTTTATCTTTTTATTATCCTTTGTTTTTTGATTTTTTGATTTTCTTTTCTAGTATGGCCATTTTTAATACGTTTTCATCAATGAAAAATTATATATAAAAAGTGTTTATTTTTTGTAATAATTTAGAAAAATATGTTTAAAAGTGTGTTGCTAAAGTAAATGTTTTTAATGAAGAGCATATCCAAACGCGTGGCCAAGCCGCTTGATAAAGTCTCGTGAAACACTCAACCTCACATCCTTTTCAGAAAACAATATTTCTCCACCTAATTTCTTTATCAGTTTTCGCACACATACTTACAAAAGAAAATGATTGAAACATCACAACTTTTTAATTGAACAGTACTTGTGAGTTATATTTTCTTGTGTTACACACGGATAATCAAAGCCTTTTCAACGTTAGCATCTTTTTACAAAAAATTTCACATAGCATTTATCTCAATTTATTTTTCATAATAATATCATTTACGAACAAATTACAACATCTCGCTCCATTATATTTGAAAACAATAAAAAGTTTTTCCAAACACAAAGTTTTCCTCTTAAAAAAATAAATACTCTTTCAGAATTTTAGTTAGGTCTATAATTAAAAGTGGAAATTAAGTTGTTGAGAGTCAAATACTCATTTTATATAATAAATGGTGCTATTGTGGAAAATAAAATGAGATGGGTACTACTTATGTCAATTTTGTCTAAAAATATGTTACTGTTCGAAAAACACTTATTAAAAGTATAATTCAGTTGTTGGGAGATCGAATTTCTATTTTATATAATAATTAATGTTATTATGAGAAATAAAATAAGATAAATACTACTTGTGTTAATTTCTTTTTAAAAGGATGCTATTGTTGAAAAGAAAAACTCAGATAATCATTTTTAACTATCATCTCCAATATAGACTCTTTGATGCACATTTGAAAATTAAAAGAAAGACAATTAAAAAGAGATGAAGTAAAAAAAAATGGTATAAAGAATTAATTATAATATCATATTTCACTTATTGATTTATATGCATCCATATAACTTGTAAACGAAAAACTAAATAAAAAACTTATTAAATACTAATTATAAAGATTAAAATAAAAGAAAAATCATTTATATGGATTTAAAATACCAATAAATATTTATTTGTTGAGAACATAATCAAATAGTGATGAAATTTGTTTGTGAATATAACAACCTTTTCAATCTCAAAAGACAATTATTTGTCTGTTTAATAATGAACTCCCTAGAATCAATACCACAAATGAACCCCAGATTGTAGAGTATTTAACAGGACAAATATATAAAATATTATTCATTAATCAAAATTAGGTTTTTAAAGTATGCGAACAATTAAGTACATATAATTGGACTTAAAGTTTTAGCATTAGTTTTTGTAGCAAAACCTTACACCTAATTGTAGCCACAAAAAATTATAGGAAAGTTCTAACAAATCACTCATAAAGGAAATAAATATCTTCAAAATCTACATTTTTCTTAGAAAATATAAATAAGGTAATTATTTTATTACTATTAGTGAAAACATAAGCATTATCATATTTGCATGTTTACATTTTTTTTCCTTACGTGCTAAAAGATAATCACAAAAAATAAAATCAAAATAGCAAATTTTACTAAAAAAGCAGTTATCAAAATATTGCATGTATGTAAAATCAAAGAGGTGCTTCGATATTATGTAAAATAAAGAGATGTTTATTAATATATACATATGAATTTCATAAAAATACACTAAACATAGTCATTGTTCTTGATTTTAAATTATTTTGAATTTATAATCAATCTTGAAAAAAATATCAATTTTAAAATCAACATCAAATAATTTAAATTCTAATCCAATTATTTATATTTACATCTATGAGATTTGAAATTAATTTTTTTAGGTAATATAAATTTAAAAATTTAATTTTTGTTTAAATTATTTAATCTATAATAAATTGGATCAGTTCAGTAAAGAAGTACATAGAACTTTATGTCCATCTTAGTTGATGAAGAAATGTATATAGCCTTGGGGTTTCAAAACTTAAAATTAGTTTATCTTTCATTAAGTGAAGTAATGTTTGATGATGTGTATTCATTTATTGATTTTGGGTATACTTATGTAGAGTGAAGAAGAAAATAATTATATGGGGAATACCTTAACCTGGATTTAAGGCACCAAACCAAAAATAAATTCAAAGTATTAGAAAATTTTGCGCAATTATTTTAATAAAATAATAGAAAAACTATTTGCCTGTTTCACAGGTTTTGCAGTATTGTTGAATGAGAAGTTTGAGTATCATGATATATTGATGGAAAAAAAAAAAACTGATAAGATTATGATGAAAGTCAAATAAGTATTATTATAAATCCCTAGTAGCAAAATAGGAGGTTGTGAAGTTGGACTTTTTTGGTGTATGTTCACAAACAATTTGAAGAAGAAAATGATTGATTGATGCATCTAATAAAATAAAGAGTTGATTAAAGTTTTATTATTGAGAAGAAGAAGAGCATAAACCACTTGGCCAAACCTTGAGTCACGCGTCGGCTTCAATGCTCACTGGTTTTTGCCTTCTTCGCTAAAACCTGTTGCAAAAGATCGCACTTCATCTAATATATTTTTATATTGATTAAGATATATTAAAAATACTAATTATCAACACGGTTAAGGTCTATTTTTACAAAATTTTGTGATTTCTTTCTGTTTCTTTGTTAACTTGTTAAAAATTAGTATAATTAGCTCTTTTACACATTATATCCTTATTTGAAAAATATTATACTAAATATACCCACACATGTCGCCAGTGTATTACTAATCTACTACACGTTATTTGGAATGCTCATTTATTTTTTTTTCCACACAGGAATAATTGTTCAGTATGATATAATACTAAGAATCAAAACTTATAATATTTTTAGAAACATCAAAATTTAAACCCAAAAACTCCATAAGAACTAAAATTGGAAAAAAAAAATTCCAAAAAAGCTCGTTAAACAAAAAAAATTCCCAAAATCAAATCTTTGCTGTAGACCTCTTTAGGAGCGGAATTTTAACCCCGCCTTTTGCTTTTCTTTAAATAAATTCAAAAATATTAAAAAGTTTTTAACAATATAAATATAAATATAAATTAAAACGAGTATATTTTAGTAAATATTTTGACATAAAGAGAGTTTGGAGATGTTTTTTTCAAAATGATTTATTGGGGGTTAAAATTTGACTAAAATCAAATTAAAGAAAGAAAACATATAAATAAATAGAATGGTGTGTAAGAAGAAGTAGAAAGAAGCCCTATTTTGGTGTTTTTGTTTTCTTTCTCCCTTCCTTCTATTTTGTCCCACTTCCCTTTCTTTACTCTCAGTTTCAGTTTCTCCTTTTCCCTAACACCTCTCTCTTCTCTAATCTTTGATCCCTTCTTGAACGAGTCGATGAGTCAACTCGGTCTCATTTTACAGGAATCGCTCCGCACAGAGAGAGAAGCAAGAACCATCCTGGGTCTGTTAACGGACCAAATGGACGTCGTCGACGGAGCCCAACGGAGGAGACGCACGCTCAAAGAACGCCTCAGATTCTCCGGAATCGGCTGCTGCGGCGCCACCTGGGTTTTCCGACCAACCCTGAGGGACGAAGGAGGAACAACAACACCACCGCCACAACAACAACAACAACAAACAAGCTCGGGTCAAGATCCGAATCCGAACAGACCCGAATACGTGGGTCCGAGGGGGTCGGGTTCGGGCATGAATCTTGCGGCGGCGCTGGCGGCGGAGAGGCAGTTGCGGGAATCCGAAGAGGGAAGGGTGTCGTTGATGCGGCTGTTGGAGGAGACGGAGGCTTGTGGGGATGCGGCGGTGGGCAATGATTCGGTGTGCTGCGTGTGCATGGGGAGAAAGAAAGGCGCGGCATTTATCCCGTGCGGGCACACTTTCTGTAGGGTGTGTTCGAAAGAAATGTGGTTGAAGAGAGGTACTTGTCCCCTTTGTAACCGTTCCGTTCTCGACATTCTCCACATCTTCTGAAACTAACTCATCATCACCCATTTTCTTGGATCAGTTCAGAAAAAAATTAAAAAAAAAAATTAAGTTCGTATTATATTTTTCTCATTTTTATAAATTTCTGCATTTTGTCCTTATCTTCATGTGCCTCTGTACTTTACACCCCTCCAAAACGCTGACACAACAAGCAATTCGAATTGGTGTATAGTAATAATAATATTGCAATTAATTTGGCGCCTAAAAAAAATCAAATTTCTAGACTAGAAGGGGGACCATATTGGTTTTTCCATTTCATGGTCCATTAATTAGAATTTATTAGCTAAGTTCGTGAAGCACATGAGGTGTTTGATTGTTACATTCGTGGCATGGTAACATTTACATGTGCACTAGGTTAGTAGCTTGTTAATAGTACCCAACACTCTTTTTTCGGACAAACACTAGCAAACACTCTACAATATGCTAAGGACAATAATATTTTCCTGCATTTCGGCCTCATCTATACAATTTATTGAATTAAAGTAGGTAGATGAGGGATATAAGTTAAAGTTTTAATATTTAAAATTGTACTAAGAAATAAGAAATGATTTGATCTAAACTTGATTTAAATATAATTCTCACTCATAAATATTAAGCTGAATTGTGTAGTGTGGTCACAGGTGATAAGCCGGCATGTGAACTGGTCCAACAAGAGAGGACACTTGATAACTATACAAACCTAGAATAACAGAGGGTATTTGTACCTTCATTTATTTTATATCTAAAATAATGTTTATCAGAAATTGATAATCATCATTTTATTAAGAAATACAACTAGAACTATTCGTCTTGAATTTTTTTTAAGAACCCGTATAAGTGCTGTTAAAATAAATTGAGTTCAATTAAAGTACAGTACTGAAAAAAAGTTGTAGCGGCATCGGATTTCTAACCATCACTATCGCACCACCTCATTAACGTCGCAACCCGAAGGCTCCAATATCATAGTTGGGCTCAAGTATTCCTTATAAACAAAAAAGGCCCAGGGACCAATTCAAATATAGCCTGGGGTTTTGCATTCTGCACCCCATAAAATTCAATTGCACCCCATCTCTTTCCGAAAAGACAATCTAACCCTCCTTATATTTATATTTAACTTCTTATTTCTTCTCCCCCACCTCTTCTACCCTTTGCACTGCATCGCCTACCTGCAGTGAGTGGTTATTAGAAGTTCATTCAGTACTTAAGGTGTATTTTTGTTCTATGTGGTTTTGTGTGCAACCTCGTTTTTTGATCGAACGATACATTTTGGATTACTTCGCTTGAAGAGGTTTGTTTTTGCGAATCTCTCTTCATTTTCACTGGTGGTGGTTTGAAGGTTTCGGAATGCACACTAAATTAATTTATTTTGAAGTTTAGTGTATAGTCTGAAACGCATAATCTAGAATATATTTTCAAATTTATAAATATATTTTATGATGTGTAATTTGAAATGTATTTTTTGGGAAAAATAACTCTTTTGTTTTTTTTTATCAACAGTAAAAATAAATGATAGAATATATATAATAATAGATAAAAAGAGAAAAAATAAATGAAAAATAATACACTCTGATTCTGTCATAAATTAAAATAACATATTGATATTAATGTCTTTTTAAAAGTCTGATTTTATCATGAAACCAAAATAACATATTGATATTAATTTATTTTTAAAAGTATTGTATTCATATTCAAAGTTTCTTTATCTTCTTTTTCTATTAAGAATTTTTGTCCTTTCTTTTTTTTTAACTATTTGTTTTCAATATTTGAAATTTGGAACTCCTACACTTTTATTGCTGTTAAAGGGAAAAATTGATAATAAAAAAGGAACTATTAAAGGAAAAGCAGAAAAGAAAAATGCATTCGTCCTTGCAATACTCCGTTGTAATTTCCGGTAACAAATTTACCCTCGAGAGATAAAATTGAAATATTTTGTTGTTGTTTATTTTGGTAAGATATTATACGTACTTAAATCCGATTAAATACTAATATGATAATATTTTTGGAGATTAATACTTTGAAGAAGACATGAGAAACTCACGTTAATTTAAACAATAATACTACAGTACCCTTATGCAGAAAACCTACACTACTTACACCACTTTATTTTTGGTATATTTGACGTGAAACAGTTAATAAAAATACACACTTTGATCGAAATTGAATTAATTTGTCCTCCTCTGTGGTAGTTAGTATTGTGAAGCATTTCAAGTTGATAAAATGTTTCTCCACAACCCTTGTCCTTATAGTAGGTATAGCCACGACAAATAAAAAGTGAAAAAGGCATAATCTTTAAGTTGATAAGGACGATGAGTTCTTCCTACTAATTATAACAGATTGAAAAATCTGCAACCACAACGGTTCCTCTTTTATTAAAAGTGACTTACGTACATTAGTTTGAATTTAACTATATTAATTAATGAACACTTGGCAGTGGATGCTTTCTTTAGTACAAGGAATAAGGCATGTGTTTGGAGGTGAAAAGTTTTCAAGATTCTGATTAATAATTTGAGTTAGTGGGTCGGGGTCATTAATCATGATGATTACTAATTCTCCATCCATGTAGCAATTTCAGCTTCAGAAAGATTGAAAACCCTTTTAGTAGTCTCTTTCATTTTTCTCATAGGAAACCACGTAATAGGTGGCAATGGTGCTACTTGAATCTTTTCCATTTGATGTGCTGTCACGTTGATGTTACTTATGTGGTTATTCCACCCTCACCCAAAAAATTTAAGGTACTGTGTGGAGCATTAGCAAAGGTTGTATGAATATGTGGTTATTCCTGTTACGTTTCCGGCTCAACCTTTTTCGATGGAAAGTTAAACATTCTTAATTTCTCTAATTCTGGTTTCTCCAATAATGTTTATTAAGGTTCTTGTCCAAGCCAATCATTGTGCAGATCTGACTTTGAAATTGCAAAATGTGCACAGGGACTAGTTTCCTCAATGAGCTAGCTTTGTTTTTTCCATTGTTATTAACAGTAAAACAGGTAGTTTCTATATGTAGAAAAGTGGTTACCTTTTTTGCTTCAATCATGTATAACTTCTCTCTCACCAAATTCTATATTAATAGGTAATTTCCTTACGCAGAAATTTTTGATCATCGATGATGGGCTGGCCAAAAGCACGAAAAAAAAAAAAGGAATAGAATGAAGACGATTTCTTCCTGCGCTGTAATAAAAAATTTAAATATTACAATTGTTTTTGTATAAGAATTGGATGACAATCGGATGACCTATTCATCCAGTTGTTAATTTTTCTTCAAATGACAACCAGATGAGAGTGTCATCCGATTTTCATTTCCAAATCAAAATGATAACCGGATGAAACGCATTCGGTTCTCATAGTCTAAATCAAAAACGGATTAATTTTTCGATTTGGACTATGAGAACCGGATGGGTTTCATCCGGTTATCATTTTGATTTGGAAATGAGAACCGGATGACACTCCTATCCGGTTGTCATTTGAAAAAAAATTAACAACCAGATGGGGTGTCATCCGGTTCTCATATAAGAACAATTGTGATATTTAGATGTTTTATTAGGGTGCAGGAAGAATGTATTAGGGTACAGAAAGAACTCGTCTAGAATGAATTGATGTTTAACTTGTTTTAAAAAAAATCCTCTTTTTAATGATTAATTATGTATATTAGATAATACTATATATATAATTGCATTTTTTAATTTTAAAGATTTCTTTTTTAAATTTGACAGGTTATATATGAAGTTAAACTAATGGATTATTAACAAAATTAATGAATATTTAGTAAACGTGATATTATTAACACATCTTATCTTTAATATAACATTTGGAAATGTTATTATCTTTAATATTATTTTTTGTATATTTTGAAAAGTATTTTAGTACTATCTCTACATTTTTAAATTTTAATTTAAAACGTGTGTAGTTTCACAAGCATATATAAATTAGTGTTTTTTTTAACTTATTCCTAATTTTTTATAAGTAGTTTTTTCTTTCGATTTGGAGTTAAAATATTAACTAAAAAGAAAACTTAATATTTATTTGTCTTAAATGTTGATCATAAATCATGTTTTTAGTTACAACTCTATTTTTCATCAAAATACAACGGAAAATATTAATTTAGAAGAAATAAAAATAAAATAATAAAAATTTTTATTTGGTTTTAATTTTTAATATAATTTTTTATTATTTGAAATTTTTTTTTGAAAATAAAGTTAATTAAATCATTGAGATTAAAATCATGATTTTGAAAATATGTTTCGAGCTAGCAAGTTCGGTCAATTAAATCAGGAATTGGCCTGAAAACTGATCTCATCACAGAATTAGAAATTTCTAAAACTGGTGATAATTGGTCAATTGGTACATTAAACTAGTTTAAACTGGCATTTTTTTTTTTTACCTTTTAAAACTTATTTTAGAAAAAATAAAATAAATAAAATTTATATTTAGTAATATTTACAAATTGATATATTATTTTATTAAGTACCTATTTATTATGATATATCTTATATTTGTTTTGAAGGTGAAGAATCAACTACAGTGATATTTTTACTTTAAGTATTACAAAATTACAATATTATATTGTATTTAATAATATTGTATTTTATTTCTTAAAACAAGTTAAACTACAATTGAATCATTGAATCTTGAACTAAAATTTTGATTGGTTCAATGATACATTTGATTTTTAAAAATATTGATTAAAACAAATAAATATCTAAAAATTCTTCTTTATTATTATTCCTAATTTAGTATAAGAGGATACTTATAAGAAGAGATTAATTTAAAAATATATTTGAAATAAAATTTTAATTTAGGTTTTTATGTGGAAAACGTGCTAAACTTTAAAAATTATCGAAAAAAGTACGAATTTACTAACGGATACTTAAATTTAAGAACCAGTTTCAAGATCAATTAAGATGCCTATTTATAGAAATTAATTAAATATTCCTTATTCTTTGTTCTTACGTCCTAATCATAATTATAAATTACAAGGCATAAACCTGTAACTTCCACTTTCGGTTTTAATCGAAAGGAAAAATCTTTACTTTTTGGGTTAGTGATTTGCCATTATATTCCCCCATGAAAAGTGGAAGGTAATACAGAGAAAGTTCACTTGGAAACTTTGATATGACACCAATTGCGATTATCATTAATTATTTGAAGGCTCTTCATCACGATAAGATAATAGTACAAGTTTGAATACATACAAATGAATAAAAAAAGTGACGCAGACTGCGAAATCTTCACAAGTTACAATATGAACAATTTGAAAGGGAATTTCAGAATCAAGATCTGCACTAATGAAAATTCCTTTTGAACATCGCAAGATATCTGTTCCTAATTATTCGCTTTCACGACTCCAGCTATATAAGTCATTGGAGGTCACAAATTGGTATGCACTCAGATACGAAAAGCAAGAACAAATTCATAGAATTCAGAATATGAGACAGTACCATAGATCCTGCTTGCACGTGTGGTGTATGTGCCCTTCCTTTCCACCAAATTAAATACACAAAACATAATTATGGACATTAGAGCCATGCAGAATCACACTGGTATATATGAAGGGAATTATTGTCATTCATCGAAGTTTTAAAGTTATCTAATCTAATCTCATTGGAATCTGTGCAAGGAATTATGATTGCAAGTTCAGCTGCGATAAACTATAAAATTATTCAACCTATATACGCTGCAGATTCGTGGATACGAAATACAAAAATATATATACTGTTATTACCAGATCCGAATTAGTTTATTTATAACTAACCCGAATATCTCTTATGAGATATATGATTTCGTGATCTAATCACTGTTTAGTAACTTTACCGTACCAACTTCTTATATTGCGTATCGTTTTTAAAGTTATCTTTGTTTTCACAAGCTGTTCACGCTTGAAAACACAATCAACTGTTTGTTCAACTATTTGACTGAAGAACAGAATAAAATCCTCTTGATAATGTTATCTCGATCTAGACCTTTTACTCTGAGTTTCGTGTTGACCCATGCATACATATATTTATATTGTTTTCAAGATCACAGTCCATGCCCATGTCATTAGTGAAGTTTTTTAATGATTATAGGTTAACCAAATCACGTACGAGGCACTAATGAGAAGTTGGATTTGTTGAAGTGACATCAGATAAAGGGAAAGAGACAAGGGCATTCAGTGGCATGCAGCTTCGTGTTCCTTTCCTACATAACTGTTTTAGTAACTTTTAACATTGGCTTGCTCGTGATTAAGAAAGCTAATTAAGTAATTAACCACAAGATGAGACAGAACCTGCCACTGCCACTACAGAAAGTAACATGCATGTGAGTGAAGACCGAAAGTTGGTGAGTCCAATTCCCGTCAACTCGCAGCCCATGCTTTTGTAGCAAGTAGGATTAACAAATATAGGAAACAACATTTTTTATTAAACATTTTTGTTTGTTTGTGTTGGTAGAAAGTTAGAGCCCACTGTTTGGTTGCATTCAGAAAGCCAAAAGAGGGACAAACACTCATGCCATTTGCTCTAGGAACATGTTTGGAAAAAACTTTCACTTCTTTCACTCATTCATTAATGTTATGATTTGGATTTGTTTAGTGATTTTAAGTAGCCACGTAAATTTAAGTGGAATGAGTGTTGACATTTTTATGTATATTTTTTTCTTGGTTAGTGTGAGTGGTTGGTTGAAATAATATACATTTAGCTTTAAAAAGTTTTAAATTATTTACTTAACATGTAATGTATACAAAATGCTCTATTTATTTGTTTTTGTTTAGGGTTTTTGCAACTTTTAATTATGAAGTGTGCCAAAGGCAGCAGCATTGTGATTTGATAAGGGAATCAATTAACGTGGCTTCGCAAAGTACTACAATACAAAACCAGACACCCTTTGAGAGATTTCGGAAAATGTTTGCCGCGTAATTTTATCCTAAATGAAATTTGAGGTAATATTAATTATTCTATTTTCAATTATATATATTATTTACTTTTTAATTATTTTACATTCATGCGTTTATTATAAAGTATAAATGGAAAGAGGTAAAAAAAAGTCCTGCTAACTAATTAATGGACATGTCCCGGAGTACATAAGACTTTTTTTTAATTGTTAATAATTTTTTTATCAAAATATCTTAATTATTTTAATTCATAAATAATAATTTTTATAAATGGTGTCTTTCTCTCTCGTATAAAGATTGGAGAATTGAGAAATTTAATTTCAAAATTATGGTTTCACCTATATTTTTCTTTCCATTCGATAATTATTTATGGGTAGTTTAGAAAAATGTCAAAAATTGTTCTAAGGGCTGGTTAATGAACTAAAAGAAGTGTTCCTTTTATTGAGCTTCGAAAAATGTATTAAATTATTTTTTTTACGCGTTTCTATACGATTTTCAATAAAAAAAAAAATCATTTTAATTCTTTAAAATAGTGTCCCAAATAAGACCTTTGGAAAAATAATACAACCATAGACAAAATTAACTAAATTAATCACTTTTTATAGTACGCAAATTAATTATAAGTGTCTTATATTTAGAGATAACAAAATTTCGTAATTTTAAATCGAAACTCTTAAAAAATAGGTAAAAAACTTTGAGTGATGATTTATTGTGACGTATTATTTAAATATAAATAAAAATAACTTATTTTATTAATTAAATAATAATATCGTCATTAAAGGAATAACAATATTGTAAAAATAATATCATTAAGTAAAATAAATATAAAATTCGATACCTCAAATCCATATCCACGGTTAAAGCTGTTATGCTAGCAGATTGTTCCTTTTTCCATTGCATGAGTTGTATTAATTAAGAGCATTAGCAAGGGAACAAAATTAGATTTTTAATTTATTTAAAAATTCAACATATGAGCAATATTATTATATTACTCAGAAAATAATTACCAGAAACTTTTTTCAGTAGCAGAAACTATTTTTAAGTTATTTAATATTCTCCTATTGAAGTTTTTTTTCTTCTAAAATGTCGTATTAAAATTTCCCAAATATATTAATTCATGTTGGTTCAAGTAGCATGAGATTTGGTACATTTAGATCCTCCCATATTTGAATATTATGAACCTAAAAACAGGCCACAAGTGAATTTTATTTAAAATTGGACTTGACTTTGATGACACCAAGCATGAAAAAATGACAGGTATAGTTTATCCTCTTTAATGCTTCAATTCCCATAAAACTTAATCAAACTTAATTATGAAAGAAATACCAACAAAGTTTGCAAACTAGGGTAGACAAAAAAATCCATAAAATTGGATGTAATCGTTACTTAACTAATCTAATTGATAATAAATCCAAGTTTTAATTAAAATTAAATTTAAAGATTAGGTTATTACGTTTTTTTAAGTATAAAGAATTTATGAGTTTTATCTGACAGAAATAAAAGTGAGTGTTGTTACTTTTTTAAGTATAAAGAATTTATTATAACTTTTCAGCTTAATTTCACAAGAAAATCAAGTTTCATTATCAATTGTTTGGATAAAGTTTTAACTTTCAAATTGACACAGTAATAAAAAGAAACAGAAAAAGAGAGAGGTGATTAGACATCTTATGTTTCTTTTGATTGAATGATTAGCGAACCACTACTTCGGCATTCTCCCTATTCAGAGATTATGGAATGCTCCAATATCATATGATTTTGACTAATTTTTATATCAGTTGCTATTTTTTTTTGTAAATTACAAAAATACACTCATAATTTTAGTTTATGTTATAATTGTTTCTGTTTATCTTATCGCATAAATAAAATTTTACAAGACTAACTTAGAGAATTGATACTAACTTTGTTTATGCTTGGCCAATAATCTGGGAAAGAACTTGAGGACCTTTCATCTTGTTCTGAATGTTATAGTGTGTTACATTCTTAGTATATGTGATTAGTATAAGAAGCTTAATTATAATATTGTTTTATTTTTTTGGAATGAAATAAAAAAAAGGACAATAGTTTAGGAACAATGATTATTTGTAGAACTTAGTTATAAATTTGTAGAATCTGCCATATCTGTTTTTGTGTATTTTCTCTGCATAATTAATTAATGAAAGAATGTACAGAAGTGGGATAGGGTCCCATTTTCTACCAAAAAATGAAGATGACTGAAACCCAAGAGAAGGAAGATGATGGCCACATTCTGAGAGACAAAACATGGTAGTGCTCCATCATCATGTCAACACACTCTCACACATTCCACCACTGTCTCCTCTTTCTTCTAAAAACTTTGAGATTAGATTTTTTCTTTCCTTTTCCCCAGATTAAACTTTCCTACCCAATGTCTCTATTCCTTCAAAATTTGCAGTAAATATTTGAACCTCACACTACCCTTCTTCACTAATAAACTAACAAGATTGACCCATATTCTTTCAATATATGTATATATAAAAAAATATATACAAAAGAGGTCAAACATAGTCTTCTTCTTGTATAAGACATTAAGTTTAATTAAGTTTTTAATACTTATAAATTTGGATATTTTTAATTAAGTTTAAATTAACAATTTTCATTCATTTTATTGTTTAAATAAATTTTTATTTTTATTTACAATATTATGTCATTTTACTTTTACAGTGTGTATAAGGTGTAACATTATTTCGGTATTTAATTCCTTAATCAACCTATACTCCATTTTTTTATCCAATCTTTTCAATTTATCAGTCAATTTATTTATTTCACTTTAAGAACTAGCTGGAGGAGATCACAGAGAATAAACAAGTTGATCAATAAGTTAAAAATAAGATTAAATTAATAATAATGTCAATTATGTTAACACAAAAATCAAAGGACATGATAGTTAGATAAAAATAAAAAATATTTTTAACATTAAAAGATATTATAGAGAGAAGAAGCAAGTTGATATCGAATTGAATAATACAAAAATCAATCATCAAAATAGTTAAACAAAATAAAAAAAAAATTAGCACTCAATAGAACAAATATTTTAACAGGAATTTAATAAAAAAATATTTAAATTATTAAATCTAGATTTTAGTTTTAATTTAATATAAAAAATAATTTATAAAATAAGATTTACATTTTTCTTATATACTATAATTTACATTTTCACTAATAAATTTTGATATTTTTAATTGAGTGATCTGATTGATATTTTATTTATTTATTATTTATAAAAATATAAGACTTTCTCTCACTTTCTCTCACATCAATCACATAAAAATATTAATCCTAAATATTTATGCCATTATAAATAAAATTAATTTCTACATAAAATATAATCCTAATTATTTTAGAATACTATAGATATTGTAAAATTAAAATCCTAAATTAATAATTATATTACTCCTAAATGTTGACATATTTATAGACGTGGTAAAATTCAAATCCTAATTATCACATATTCGTAAAGTAATAAATCAAATTAATATGTTAAAAAAGTGTGAACATATTGAGCTAAAAAGGTATTTATGTATCGTATGACGTTACGATTATATGTGCTTACAGTGGAGAGGATGTTCCATTTTAGAAAAGATTAGCCTCAAAAATTTTCTGTTACAATAAAATTGTAACACTAAGGAATTAAAATTCCTAGAGTTACAATTCTTAACTGATTAGTTAAGAATTAAAATTTTAATAGGAAGGTAGCCATGAAGAGCACTAGACAAAGCATAACTTTATCTGTTTTATATATTTGAATTAAATAATTTGTTGATTAGGCACTCTCATTCCTATAAATTGCACCCTGCACAAAGGCACTCCTCACAGCATACAGTTGCAGAGACTCTTAAAAGTGAGAGAGAGAGAGAAAAATATAGAAATGGAGAATTTTCCAGTTGTTGACATGGGAAACCTTAACACTGAAGAGAGAGGAGCAACCATGGAGAAAATAAAAGATGCCTGTGAGAACTGGGGTTTCTTTGAGGTAACTTTCAAACATATATTATTCCTAGTTTATGTTTTTTTTTTCAAAAATCAAACGTTTGAAAAGGCTTTGTTGTCTTTAATTTGTTTGGTTTTGTGAAGTTGGTGAATCATGGGATATCCATAGAGTTGATGGACACTGTGGAGAGGCTGACAAAAGAGCACTACAGAACGTGTATGGAGCAAAGGTTCAAGGAAATGGTAGCAAGCAAAGGTTTGGAATCTGCTCAGTCTGAAATCAATGACTTGGACTGGGAAAGCACCTTCTTTTTGCGCCATCTTCCTGTCTCCAACATTTCAGAGATCCCTGATCTTCATGAAGATCACAGGTCTTGCTGAGCCTCTATCTATTTGTTTTGAGTCATTTTTTTTTCAAAGACCAATTTTTTTTTATGAGGGTGTTTCAGGAAGGTGATGAAGGATTTTGCAGTGGAACTGGAGAAACTGGCTGAGCTACTTCTTGACTTGCTGTGTGAGAATCTTGGCCTGGAAAAAGGGTATCTGAAGAAGGTGTTCTATGGATCAAAGGGTCCAAATTTTGGCACCAAAGTTAGCAACTACCCTCCTTGTCCGAAGCCAGAGCTGATAAAGGGTCTCAGAGCTCATACAGATGCTGGTGGCCTCATTCTTCTCTTCCAAGATCACAAGGTCAGTGGATTGCAGCTCCTCAAGGATGACCACTGGATTGATGTTCCTCCAATGCGCCACTCCATTGTCATCAACCTTGGGGACCAACTTGAGGTATATATATTGCTTTTCTATATTCCCAAATAAACACATACACATGCACATGCACAAGCACAACCCCTGCTTCCTCTATTATTGGCTCATGATTTTTCACCTTACCAAAAAAAATCTCAAATCATGTTGGCTTAAATGACATACAATGAACAATACATTAACTGACACTGTAAACAAATGTTGACAGGGAATAAAAACTTTTGCACCAAGAACATATTGTTATTAAGTGAGGTGACAGGGAATAGAATAACTTGGGAGAAAGAATTAATGCATATAACTTTATCTTTGTCCAATAATTTAACAGCGTGGTGTTTCTGGTAAAAACAGGTGATCACCAATGGGAAGTACAAGAGTGTGATGCACCGTGTGATTACACAAACTGAGGGAAACAGAATGTCCGTAGCCTCGTTCTATAATCCAGGCAATGATGCAGTGATTGCTCCAGCAGAAGCCTTGGTGAAGGAAGATGAAACTAGCCAAGTTTATCCAAAGTTTGTTTTTGATGATTACATGAAGCTTTATGCTGGTCTTAAATTCCAGGCCAAAGAGCCAAGATTTGAAGCTATGAAGGCCATGGAGTCCTCCAATATTAATTTGGGGCCAATAGCAACTGTCTAAGCCTGAACTTGGAGCATTACATTATATTATATTATATTATATTATATTATAGTAGTTATAATAATAATATATGTTCACTGTGACTACTGGTATCTTTGTTTGCTATAGGTGCCTCCTTGTGCATGTGTAGCATAAACCAAATATATGGTTTAAAAATAAAAATTAGTTTGATATGATAGTTTATTTATGTAATGTCAGTGATGGTTAAGTTGGTTTAATGTATTGATTCGTTTCTTTTATAAGAAAGTAACCCGGTCTTAGCCATTTTGTAAGCAACACTCTAATGATTCTTCTTTGGCTTATTATGCTTTCAAATAATCTTGTCATGCAATAGAAAAAAAAAGGAATAAAAAGTTAAATTACATACTTACCTATGTACATATCCAACTAGTCCCTTAATGTTATAAAGTGCCTATAATTGTCACCTTTATGTGGAGGATTTTTTTTTTTCTCCTTTACTATTTTGGTTTGTGAAATTAAATTATTAGTGTAATCTTGTAGTTTACCCTATGAATCACTTCAAACTTGGATTTATTTTAAACTTCAATATCCATATGAATTGAATTTTGAATTAAAAAAATGGAAAGAAATGAACTCAAATAATTGATTTATTTGATGATTTTAAAAATTTGTAGGGTAAAACGAGTGGTTTGGAAGAAGAAAATTGAATCTTAAAAATATAGAATTTCAATACCTCCTTCTCTTGGCTCCCCTCACCTTCCGTTTCACTTTGCACCCTTCCTCTCTCTCTTTCATTATCTCTACTCTCTCTGTCTCTCTCCTTTGGAGTGCTTCACCTTTCTGCTCCTTTATTCTCTTTTTGAATACTTGAATATTCAGTTTTCAATTTGCTCTTTCTGTTGAAGCAGCTTTTGGGACTCATCAAGTAATTCATATCAGGTTCATTTCTTAATTTTGTGATATAGGTTTTAATATTAGTTTGATACTTTGTGTTTTATCATTTGATTTCGTGGATTAGAGTTTTGTTTATTTTATGATATTTTGTTTCTGTGTGAATCACATTGAACGACAATTATTTATGTTTATTAACATATGTCATTTTGCCTACTACGTGTTTGATGAAATGTTTGAACTAATGAACTAATGTTACCAAGTCACATAAGAAGCTAGTTCTTCTCCAATGTTAACAAGTCAAGAAGTTAGGTATTTTCGCTTTGTTTTTTCTCATCTACTTTGAGGTTGGTGGAGGTTCTTATGGTGAGGGACCTGCATTTGGCATCCTTGGCTTCGTGTTTTTTCCTTCCTTTGGTGCATCACAGAAGCCCTCCTTACTGCAAAATTGACCACAACCTTCCATGGTAATGGTGGGTTTATCATATTGATTAATGAAGAGTCTGTCATAGTTCATGCATGAATCGGTTTCATCAGTAATAACATGCATTTTAATTCAATGCATGAATTACTCTATCCAAATAAACTATTTAAAATTTGAAGAGAATTAATTCAATGACAAATAATTCAAATATCATGCATTTTAATTTCTTAAAATTATTTATAATATTTTTATTATAAGAAATTAAAAAATAATATTAAAAAGTAAATAAAATAAAAATATTAATAATAAATACATATATTTCACTTTTCACTTAGGTTCTATTATCCAGTGCAAACAAAGTATGGATCAAAGACTCTCCATTACTACCATCAATAATTAATATCTAAACATCTTTATTAAAAGTTATGGATGTAATATTATATTGGAAATGAGGAGACGAGTGTGAATAATGTTTTTCATATGAAAGCATTCTATTCTATTCCTTAATCAACATTAAAAACATTTGTTGAACGTTTTTCTTATTTTTATGAATCATATTTATCCAAATTTCAACACGTTGTATCCAGCCTGTCAATAAGTGTGTTACAGGCAGAACATTCATCACGTTGTGCAACCTCTGTCATTTCCAAGTAGGGTTAGAAAAAAGATCCAAATATTTAAATCTAAAGCATAATATATTATTTTAAATTTATTTTAATAGATTTGTTTCAATTATAAACCTATACTTTTATTTTTGAAATCAAATCTAATTAGTATTCCGATTTTGGAAAATTCAAAACTAATGTAATTTTAAGAAATGGTTTGACTAAGATAACTTTTTGTTAATTTGGGGTCAATGCTTCTTTGCAAGCATATAAAAGTGTTTCTTTGTTATGGGACATTCTTGATCTAGATGGGACATGTGGGCATACAAATTATGACTTCACTTTCATTATTTGTTATTAATTTGAACAAATGTGTTGATATTTTTATTCTATTCATCTTTCTGGTCCATCAATTCAAGGAGACCAGCTAATTGTATTGCTAATTGTGTGGAGGATTGCAAGTTTCCTCTTGAGGAAGCTGATAAAATAATGGCATAATAATCACCGCTCCCTAGAAATTGGAATGAAACCAAACCAGAATGTTGATAATATTAAGAATCAAAAGTAGGTAGGAAAGCATGATCGTTGAATTTGCATGCAACCCTGAACGAGTTTCAACAGTGTGACGAGAAGAGTTGTAAAAGAGTAGGTAATTTTGGGTGATTGGAGAACTAACGATGGACTATGGTTTCAATGTTCACTCTGATGTTATAAATGCTACACATGCAATTTCATGTAATGATAAAATCATGAATTGGGACCACCAAGACCAAAGGATGCCAACTTCTGGGCTTAAGTTACTCAGATTCCATTAGTGCACAAAAGTGATGAACAAAACCACTTGGTCAGTGTGAACAAGGTTGTCTATTCATAAATTCAATTAACTCAACTTAAGTTTGCAAGTAAATTAATAGTTGGCAAAGTCTTTTTGATGAAAGTGACCAAAGTAGCCAAAGCCTTTTGGACTTTGAGTTCTGCTTATAATTTCTTGCAGACCTATTGTCATGCCCTGCAAACTTATTTTGCAATTTCATATTTGGAAAAGATTGATTGTTCCATAATAACATTAAATTCTCTAGAAAACGTGATCATTTCTCTGAAGCAATGAACTCAACCATTACACACATTAAGCACCAGATGTGAATATCTAACATTCAAATATCAGTGTGAGGGATGAAAAAAATGTTCACTGAAATTAGATTCACAATAATTATTAATAGCAAGATGGCACGTAATGAAAGGGCTATAAGCTGAGACGTGGAAGATATTCTTGCTTGTCAATCACATTCATCAATTTGACCAATGCATACTGTGACAACCAATGTTTGTCAATGCGACGATTCTTCACTCAAGCTTATACTTGGATTTGCACACATTGTAAGTGATCATGTTTGAAATGCTTGTAAAACCTTTTCAACATTTGTTGTTCATAAGCTTTCTCACCCCTCAATTCTTTTTTAATTGTACATGTAATAATGTTAGATTTAAACAGAAATATTATTTAAAGAAAAAGTACAATTATGCTAATTAAAAAATGTTCTGCAAAAAGGAAATTAAAATTGTACACTAAGGTTATCTTTTAACTTACACAAAATAGTCTTTAAATTGTTTTACTTTTTTTTTAAGAAAATAATATTTAGTTCAAAATTAAAAGAAAGTTTTTTTTTTAATAAATGTTATTATACCATTAGGATACAACAAAATTAGATAAGTGTGACTAGGTTGGTGTGCCGTTGAATCTACCTATCTAAGTTCATACCTGCTGCATAAAGTCACACTAAAAATAAAGTATCTATGTATAGTTCACAACCCACATACCCACATATATGTGACTTACCCACACCCACACAAATATAATTAAAAATATTTTTTATAAATTTTATTAACAACTTTATCATTATTAAATTCTGTAAACAATACTTATACTAATAGATTCAAAGATCGAAAATCGTGCTAAACTATATATACAGATAGATTATACAAAAAATATAAAAAAGATATATTTTTATGGTTAGTCCTTTACAATTCCTGGTCCCCTTTGTAAAATCACAATCAAAGACGGGGGTGAATTTGATTGGAAAAGATCTTTAAAAAAACAATACTGTTAATAACATGAAAAATTTAATTGAAAGATTGATGAGCACTAACATTAGAATTTTAAGATAATAAGTAAAAATAAGAATTCAACAACACATAAAAGATTTTATACTAGTTTAATTTTTCTTCCTGAATTTAAATTCAGTTAATCCAGATAATTTAAGATAGATTTTTTACTAAAAATTTGAATTATCTAATTACAGGAAATATATATGTAACTAGAATAAGATAAAACTATCAACCTTGAAATATCCTTCAAGAAGATTTTCAAAAATAATGAAAATATTCAATTACCTATAGGAGACATAAAATACTAGTACATAAATTTCAAATTGAAATTATAAGAAAAAATAAAGAAAGATATCACCTATGCGTCAGAAATTGTATAATAAACCAATTTATAACATGATCAACCTTTCCTGATGAATCTTGAACAATCTTTTTTTTTTCTTCAAAACAAATGAATTATGTAAAAGTAATATTTAAGAAAGATTTCTAAATAACAAAAAATTCTATTGATTTGAAAAATATAAGAACTATATTCCTGAAATAAAGCTTACTCTTCAAAGAAGTTTCGAAATAATTGAATATAATGATCTACTACTATTAAGGATAATAAAAGAATCTATTCGTTCATCAATTTAGAAAATACTTTCAGATAATTTTAATTTTGATTGATTATTTTCGAAAAGTTAAGTCTTTTTAAAAAATCTGACATAATTGATTATTTACTATTTATAGTTGATTATCTATAAAATAAGCATTTATATTTAGATGACATGATAGACTATTCATTACTCATAATTAATTATCTGCAAAATTAGGTTAAATCTAGGTTTGGTCTAACTTAAGATTAGCAATTATTAACTCAACATAATCTATTATTATGTTAAAAAATAATAATTTTTAAATGTAAAAAATGCTAATACAAAAAAAGAAAACTAAAAATCTAATTGAATTGTACTAAGCTTCTTTTAAGTAGGATACCGGTAATGTGAATCAAACTTTAAAAACTCATAATAAATTTTAACTTAAAAATACAAAATGGCAGTCCACATAGATTTTAAGTGATACGTGTAGTCAGGGACTTTAATCCAAACCCTCAACTTTAATCATAACTAATTATCTTTTGGAAAATGATACTTTGACACCGCATTTTCTCTTACTTCCGTTTGACACTCCGATGTGGCATATGCTGTCCTGTGTGACAATGAAAGAGAAAAAGCAGTTATTTTTGACATTCCACTCCTGAGACACATGTGCGGGTTCCAAAATTACAAACAGCGAACCACTTATTTGAACTGAGCTAACCACTTAGAGTTTTCACCCGTGAGACACGTGTGTGTAATTTTGGAACACACACATGTGTCTCAAGGGTGGAATGTCTAAGTGGTTAGCTCAATTCAAATAAGTGGTTTGCTGGGTGTAATTTTGGAACACACACATGTGTCTTAGGGGTGGTAAGTCTAAGTGGTTAGCTCAGTTCACCTAAGTGGTTCGTTGTGTGTAGTTTTGGAACACACACATGTGTCTTAAGAATGGAAGGTCTAAGTAGTTAGCTCAGTTCAAATAAGTGGTTCGGTGTATGTAGTTTTGGAACACACACGTGTCTAAGGGGTGAAAACACTAAGTGGTTAGCTCAGTTCAAATAAGTGGTTTGTTGTGTGTAATTTTGGAACACATACATGTGTCTCAGGGGTGGTCAAATAAGTAGTTCGCTGTGTGTAATTTTGGAACACACACATGTGTCTCAGGGGTGGTAGGTCTAAGTGGTTAGCTCAGTTCACCTAAGTGGTTTGTTGTGTGTAGTTTTGGAACACACACATGTGTCTCAGGAGTGAAAGGTCTAAGTGGTTAGCTCAGTTCAAATAAGTGGTTCGCTGTGTGTAGTTTTGGAACACACACGTGTCTAAGGGGTGAAAACACTAAGTGGTTAGCTCAGTTCAAATAAGTGATTCGTTGTGTGTAATTTTGGAACACACACATGTGTCTCAGGGGTGAAATGTCTAAGTGGTTAGCTCAGTTCAAATAAGTGGTTCGCTGTGTGTAATTTTGGAACACACATGTGTCTCAGGGGTAGTAGGTCTAAGTGGTTAGCTCAGTTCACCTAAGTGATTCGCTGTGTGTAGTTTTGGAACACACACATGTGTCTCAGGAGTGGAAGGTCTAAGTGGTTAGCTCAGTTCAAATAAGTGGTTCGTTGTGTGTAGTTTTGGAACACACACGTGTCTGAGGGGTGAAAACACTAAGTGGTTAGCTCAGTTCAAATAAGTGGTTCGTTGTGTGTAATTTTGGATTACACACATGTGTCTTAGGGGTGGTAGGTTTAAGTGGTTAGCTCAGTTCACCTAAGTGGTTCGCTGTGTGTAGTTTTGGAACACACACATATCTCGGGAGTGGAAGGTCTAAGTCCAAAAAAATATGAAAAAGAATTTGTGATTTAAATTGGATCACTGTTTTTTACTCTCGTCTATGACCTAAAGCCAAATATCTTTTATGAAAGAATTCTTTCGGTCCATAATTCATGAAATAACAATTATATTATAAAATATTATATATTAAATCATTATAACTAAAATTAAATTAAATTTCATTAATATGACTTAGGTTTTAAGAAACATTTAAAATTGATTTAAATATAATTTTTTAATGGATGGATAATCTCTGAGATTGAACCAAACAGTTTGTTTTGTCACTTGTACTCATAAGAGTATATCTTATGGTAATTGTGGTAAGGTTCCTATATATACTCACTTATCGGACACTCAAATTCTAATTTATAATTCATACAAGTTATTATTAAGGTTAAATAACAATTCAGAAATAAAACTCAATTATCTCTAATATTATCTTCAGTGTTATTAGATTATAAGAATATGACATATATAAAAACCTTCACTTTGCATGGTCCATTGGAAATGTTGTTCCTTTGCATTTCACAAAATTATTTTCCTGGAAAAAGATATACTTCAGTGAACTCTATAATCTTTATACCTAAAAACTATTAAGAGTCACTAGATGATGCAGAATACACTTCTTATTTTAATCAATTTCACTGAATAATTTTATGCGTCTCAATAAATTTTGTTAATACTAAATTGCATATTAGGGATATTCCCGTGACACTGGGAAAACTCTTGCTATTTACTGAACTACAAATGAGTGATAACTCTTGTGAGTTGGGTGCCTCACAGAATGCATTGATTATCAGTTATCATATACTCTCAGGAAATACGCCCACCATCCCTGGCTGGGAATAAGTCCTGAAAAATGATCGATACCAAACTCAAGACATGGCCCCATAAAACTTCATGTTATAAACTCAGCAACACATTCAACACATTGATAAGAGCAACCAAAACAAATGTCGAAATTTGAGCAAGTAAGCAATCCTCAACCAAGTTGCATCCGCATTACTAACATAGCAGGGGACAAAAATGACTGGTCCATAGCAAGTGAGATTGATTAATGATTGCGTAAATAATGTTAAAAAATAATCTCCCTTCATTAGATCGCTGAGAACTTCAGAGAAAGGATAAAGAAGAAGAGCACAACTAACTAGTCAAGGCACCCTAAATTTTCAATTCTATTTCCAAAAAAAAAAAAAAGATATCGCTTCAAAACTCCAAGCAACAAGGATATTCTTTGTCCGGAGTCTTCACTTAACACTCAACTGAACAGACGCGGAAGAGATTTCGAAGCCACACCATCTCATACTTAATTAGCCTTATTGATCTCTGGTTTAATGGTCTTATTCTGCCGTGTGTTCTCAACCTTTTTATCATCTCCACCTTTAGCATCTCCATTTGAGGAATGATTCTTTAGAACCATTGAAATATCTGCCTCAGAGGCTCCTGCAAGCTTAAAGCGTTCAGTTGCAGCATCCAGGTTTTCCTTCCATCCACTCATTCCCAATTTGAATTCGACTTGGGATCTTTCAAAAAGCATATTACCCCAGAAGAGGTGAATTTGAGATCTCATGACAGCTGCTTGCTCAGCAGCTTCTTCTGGAGATATATCACCCTGACCTCCAACAGTAGATGACTCACCTTCAGTAGCACCTCCTTGTTTCTTTCTTCTTCTCAATAATTCATCTTTCTTGGTTGCATTTGGGTCCTTTAGCTCTTTTGCTCTCTGCTCCTCTAGTTTCTCCCACATATCTGTTGCTGCTTTCATCTTCTCTTCTGCGCTGTCAAAAAGGTGAAGTGTCTCCTTAGAATCCCAACCAGATAGATCTATCTTCTTAGCAAGTGCAAAAGACCAATGAAGTTTAGCCATTTCAAATTGCTGCTGCCCCAGAGCCAACAGTCCCTCATAAAAGTCTGATTTGATCGAGAGTGCTTCCTCGTACTTCTCTCTTGCCAAAGAATACTTTTCCTTGACCCATTCATAAGCAACTTGAAGCTGCTCTGCCACTACCTCTTTCCCAGCTGACTCGTCCAAGGGGATTCGCTTCCTAGCTGCACACATGTGAACATTACCCCAGTTGAAGAAAGCTAAAGCAGCAACCTCCTGAAACTTTGAAGCAGCCTTGTCAAATAGATCCTGGGCCTCCTCGCTAGTTACTGTCTCCTCGAGTGCCTCAGAACAAAGCTCCATCCCAAGCTCATGCAAGTCAATATGAGCATCTGGATCAATACCAACATGTGAGCGGAAAAGTTGAGCAAACTCAAACAACCAATCATCCATCTCCACCTCTTTGCTTTCAGTATCTCCAGTGGCTCCTGGCTTTTCCTTTGGGGCATCCTTCTCTATCTTATCAACCTCACTATCAGGAACTTCAGAGACGGATTCCCCAAGGGAAGAATGAGATCCGCTCTCATCTCCCTTGACCCCTTCATTCTCAACAGGTTTTTCTTCCTCTTCTTCCAATAAAGGTGGCTCCTGCTCCGGACTAACTTCAACAATATGCAGTCTCAGCATTGAAACAGAATCACTTTTAATTTCCCCAAGTTCTTTGAGGATATGGCTATCAACACTAGACTCTGCCAGCCTGAGTTCATCAGTAGAGGTTATAGTAACCAGATCACCATCGCAATCCTTATATTTGATCAGAACAGAACTTGACGAAGGAAATCTTTTCCTCACTACATCCCTCAGTACCCTAAAGTTGCAATTGGCCGGCATCTGTGCCAGCCTAATGTCATGATCATAAACAAGCTTCAACGGTCTCCACAGAGTTGCAGCCTCAGAACGCTGCCCATGAATGGCCGATGACTGTTCCTTGTGGTCATCCTTTCCAGGGTTATGTGGCTTCGGAGAACCATTTGAAGGCTTCAACACCAGTTTTGGCATGTGGGACTTGCTATCAGAACCATTTTCAGTCGGCAAAACCGGTTGTGCCTTGCTGTCTAGCTTGTTATTATTAGGCAACACAGCAGATCCAACTGCTGAATTGGCTCCCTTCTTGGCCACAGGACGGGCTGGCAAACAAGGCCCCAATCCAGCAATAGGGGCGCCACGGACGGCGGAAGCGCCAAGAGCAGCCGGAGAGGGTCGACTTTGGAGGTCCTGCTGGGCTTCCTGGCGCGGGCCCAACGCAGTCCTCAATCTCTGGGCGATCTCCAAAGCATCACGGTTACTAGGATCAGCACCCAACAAGAACTGCACATCCTGCACAGCCATTTCATACTTCCCAACAGCCTCGAAGGCCCGGGCCCGGCGAAGAAGGGCCCGGACAAAGCGGGGCTGGACCTGAAGCGCCATGGTGCACTCAGCAATCACAGCTTCATAATCTATGGGCTTCATCTGCATCAAACACGCCGCCCTGTTACTGTGGAAAACGGCTCTGTCAGGGTGCGTTTTGGGGGTTAAACGAAGAGCACTCTCGTACTGTTCAAGAGCACCCGCATAGTCCTTATTCTGGAACCTCTTATTCCCTTCCTCTTTCATCTCATTCGCCTTCTTCAAAAATATCGACGAATCCAACAACTCCGACCCTCCATTAGCCGTTGGGACACCCACACCTGAACCCGAATTATCAACCACACCTTGGTTTGGGTTCGAACCACCCTTCTTTCTTCTACCCCCTGATTTCCCCATGTTATTGCCCTTCCTACGCGTCATTATTAACCCAATTCAAATCAACAAAAACTAGAACCATCGTTGCAATGAACCTAAAGGCCAAATTAACAGAGACATAGGAGAAATTGAAAAAAAGAAAAAACAAGTTACCGCTTACCAGTGAGAAGCCGCACGAAACGAAAACTGGGCCAAAAAATTGGATAACCCGCTTCAGTAGAAGACTCTAGAAGAAGAAAAAGAAGATAGCGTGTGACAATGAATAAAAAAAAGGTCGTATGGTAGCTTAGTTTTGTTAGTTCAATTGTATTTGTTGGTTTTGAGAACCGGCGTGTGTCTGAAACCCTAGATAGCTTAGTTCCTTATCACATGTACGTTCACTGTTTCTTCCTTATTCTCAACCCTAGGATCTGATGAATCTGTTGTTGACCTTCGTAGGGTTTAGAGGTATTTTCGTAAATAAAAGAAGGAGGAGGGGTAATTTTGTCCAGTGGTAATGACAGGTTAGGGTTTGTATCGAAATGACCACTCTATAAATTGCGCCTAAGATTAACTCTTTGTTTCAATCTGCATAATATGTTGTCGCCGGCGGAGGACAACCGGGTTAGATGAATAAGATTGTCGTAGTTGTTTGTATTGCTGCGATAAATCATGAGTGTTTCGATTTCTGTTTTTTGTTTTTGATTTCATGGAACGAAAATCCTCAATCGGTTTCTATGAGAATGAAGAGACTGTTGAAAGTGTCTCTGCCATTTTTTCACATTGAGGTATAAAAATGGGCGAGTCATCGTTTCGGTCGCCCTTTCTGTGGTTGGCGAATCGATTGTTCCTCGTCTACATACTTTTTCTCTTGTTTCTTTTTTATCAGTTCATTTTTCTTTGTTTTTCTTTGCCCATGCTTTGATTCAAAAAAACGTCATTGTTAAGCACATTTTGTTTTATTGGATTTGACCGTGGTAGAGATAATTGTTTGATTCGCAACTATCATCATCATCATTTTCACTTCCATTCGGGAAAAATAACAGATGGATTTTTTAATCAATTATTTATTCACATAAATCATTGTATTTCATTCACCTTTTTTTCTGTTTCTTTTGTGTTTTCTTAGAATTTCTGGTTCTATCTTTTATTCTCTTGTTATTCTTTTGATAATTTGTCTCTTGATGAATAAATACATGACCACTCTTCCTTATTTTGGCTTGAGAGAAGACAAAAGAGATTAATAATATTATAAATAGAATCATTGATTATCTTTCTCACGGCTCCCTTTTCTTGGGGTCATGAGATGCGAAATCAAATGGAAACAGTAATTTTTGGATAGTTCAACATAACATAATTTGGTGGGTAAGTATACATCACGAAGTAGAAGATCTCATGAAAAATCCTACTGATCCTGCTCTAACTTACGGTGGGGAAACAAACTACTAGTGATTAAACTTCACTTCATCATGGAAATATTCCATGGGAGGAAGCAGCAACTTTGTAGAATACCTCATTATTTGTTTTTCCTTGAGCATGAAAATGGCAGTTGGTGGTGCTTCAAACAGGATATGTCAAATAATTCGATGAACCTCTGGTCTGACACCCTGGCTTTGGCACCTGCAAACCTTTGGTACTCATCAAAAACAGATGATAGACACCATCTCTGCAATCTTCTTATGCATCCCACAAGGCAACCAGTGCGGTGCTGATCATGGTACATTACTAAACAATTGGAGATTAATAATTCAAAATATTAACGAAAATAAAATTTTGAAGAACAAATTCATAGTGCATACCTTTCCTCGTTTACAATGAATCAAAAGGGGATGGTTTTTAACATCTGGAGACAGAAAATCAAGCACCAATTAGGTCGGTATTTCAGTGAGAAGTGTTGAAGCTGTACTAATAGAATAGTGAAAAGTTCGAGATATTTTAATACCGAGGGCTACTTTCAAAGCTTCCCTAATAGTATCGTTTGGGATGTTGACAAAGGGTTCCTGCCCACAGGAGTTTCAGGCATCAGAAAGCAATTAATGGGGAAAGGGGATTGCTATCATTCAATTTTGAGATAACCTCATTTTGAGATAAAGACATATTTCAGAGGGAAAATAATAATAATAATAATAATAATAATCCAGAAAGCATATGAGGCACCTTCAAACTGCAACTAAAGATTGATTTCAAAGGAAAATAAGAGTCTGCACTGTACAAGGTAGGCTACAAGATTGGTTACTTTGGAGTACTTAAAGGACGTCAGGCTACTTACTCATCTAGTATGGTAGCATGGAGTCACTATTGTGTAAGTCATTTCTTAATCCCCAAACTTTTGCCACATTAATTAGACATAAAGATCAAATTCATGAGCACACAGAAGCATCTTAAAGTCATCTTCCAGCAAGTCCTGGATTTGCCTTTAAAGCACCTACAACCAGTTTTACAGCTGGGCGGACTATATAGCTAGTATAATTGTGGGTAAGCGGAGCTGAAAAAGGTTAATTTGTGCAGAACTTCTTAAATGATGCAAGAGTGTGCCTAAAGCAATGAATAATCCGAATGTTTTTATACTGAAATAACTTTATACAGAATGAAGGAAAGAACTGATTCCAGAACTGCTTCAGAACAAAGGGCTGGCTGCTGTCATGAATTCAACAGGAATATGAAATGTTAGCTAGTATAAAGAGAGAGAAGCCGCAATTTTTCTTAGATTAGCTCCAATAAGAAAATAACGGGAACATAAAGAAATCATGTAAAGTGAAAGACAGCAAAAACAAAAACAAAAAAATACAATTACAAGCTAAAACCAATGACAACTCATTTAATTATAGCAGTAATGTGTAGTAGAGAAACCGCTTCTTTCAAGGAAAATGTGGTAACATGACAAGCCAATTAACAGTGCAAGAGCAAACACAAAAAGTGAAATTTTGGTTTTCAAAAAAGGACCTTGTAGGGAGGGGGACTCGGTTCAAATAAGCTTTGTCCACAAAAATAGTTTATCAGTCTAGTCAGAACATGTAATTATTGGTTAGACTAGAAGTAATATCAGGTAATTTTTCCAAATCATGTTTTTAAAAACTTAATAAACTTTCCCTATGAATCGACAAACATACCAAGTGCACTGACAGGCTTACGTATCGTCTTTAGTTCAATTGAAATTTATTATCAGTTGGTGCAGTTTGAAAATGAAACTAAGCCTGAAACTGAAGAGAAGCTATCCTTACAAACATGTAAGAGAAACCCAATACTATCTAATATGAGCACTGAAATTGACAGCCATTCAAATAATTTGCAAGCTTAGAAGCACATAAATTGTTCTTAAATTGATTTCATATAGAAGGAACATTTATAACCAACCACTGGAGGAAGCCTTCAAGAAGTTTATGCAATCTTAGTAAAGTAATTTTGACGTATTTAGATCTTATTATATTCGACATCGTCTTCAATAACTAATTGAACAGTGTCCAAGCACCGCAGCAACAGAACAAAATAATAACCCAAACTAAAATTAGAAAACAATAAAAAAAAAAAAGTCTGACAAAATTTGATTAGAAAGTAAATTGGGAAAAAAGTTTATGCAAAATTCAGGATTTTCGAATCAAGTAACTCCGGTAAATAGGCGGCCAACAAAAGGGCAAAATTCATCAAATAATAATAATAATAATAATAATAATAAAGAAGCATCTCAGCTCAGAGCACAAACGACGATCACAAACGGAATAATACAAACCTTACAGCCATCGATCCCGAACTGATAAAGCCTTATTCCGTTGTCTTTCAAAAATTCCGACGTCGTTTCTGGATACGGTTCAGGACACAAACATCTGCACCAAAATATATACGGATTCAACCGAAATACAGTGAAATTCTGAAAGCCAAACTCGACGACGAGACACAGGAAGAGAAAACGACACTGACATTACGGAACGGAGACGGAGCGATTTCAGGAATCCAAAGTTAGCAGAATCGGGAAAGCCAGACCGAAAAATGCCGTTGTCAACCATAGCGAAGTTGAGCGGCGGCACGAATATCTCCTCGGCATCGGCGTCGGTGTGGTCCTCCTGCGGCGGCGGAAGGTTGGCGGCGAGGGGCGGCTGGCCGTTGGAGTTGTCGAGCTTCATGGTTTTGGCGCCAAAATGAAGAAGTGAACTGCGAAGGAAGCGATCAAGGAACGAATTGATTGATTCAGGGGATCTCCAGTTTTCAGGATCTATCAATCGTGTTATTGTAAATTATTAATAATAAATATAGATAAAGATTTGCAGGGTGGTGAGAAATAGTGCAGAATATATATATTTATAGAAAGCGGAAAGAAGAGAAAAGAAAAAGGTAAGAGGATCTTTGAAAGATGCTTTCAAGTAAGGTGTGTGATCACTGCAGAGGAAGACGAATACTAAGGGAATATGCCAAAATGGGAAGCCACCACGAAAATACCAAACCTTTGTATTTCGACGATGGGGATACTGTATTCGCCTGGGAGAGAGTTGAGCCACTTGTATAATACGTATAGTTGTACGTATCTAGCAAAAGTGGAAAAAGATACTGTACAGCTACTTTATGGTGCAAAACAATGACACATGAGTATTGTGAAGAGCATTTAAAAGTAGTACTAATTTCTCCCTCCTCAGATACTGAAGCTATCGTGGCCCAGTTCGTTTAGTCCATTCCGTCAAATGGACTTCAACACGACTCATTCTTCGGTTTCAAGCAACTTCTTTTTTCTCAAAATAGGTACTTAATTACTAGAACAAGTGTTATCTTGTCTGGATGTTTGTACTTTTAAAAATTAAAAGAATAATGAAAAGGTGAATTCTTCAAAATATATTTTAAATTCATTTTCTTCGGTATAAGAGATATTGAAAAATAAAAGTTCAATGAAACTATAGTAGAAAAATTAATAATCATCTATCTTATATATAAAAAAGAAATACTTATATTAAGGATAAACTAAAAAAGCATACACACAATTAGATAATTCCATTATACATTATTATAGGTAATATTATTTTATTAAAATATGCAAATATTTTTTTTTAACGATCGATTCAGTAAAAAAAAAAAAACAATGGCACAAATTATGATGGTCAAAAAATGATGGTTATAAAAAAAGTGAATAAAAAAATTGAATGAATATTAACATGTATATGTATTTATAGGCTGTTGAGTTAGTTAAAATATTTCAAAATATATTTAAAACAAATAAGAGGTAAAAATTGTTATTGAAAAAATATCATTTAATCAATTATAATTATATATAGTTATATGATATATTTAATTTAATTGGATTTTATAGTTTTATATTGTGATACATTTTTGTATATATCATATACAAAAATCTCTTAAGTTCATAATGTATTATAAGTTACATGTGAACTTATTTGATAGATTGACGAGTTTTAATATTATGTTTAAGTAATTAATTTTGATGTTAATTTTTCACAACCATCTTCTGTAGGCAGTGTTTTACAATTTTTTATGGAGTTTGAGTATGTTCAGTTTTTGTTTAGTTAAGAATGTGGTTGACTGAAAGTTAGTTTATGACTAAAATTTGTAGGGTTACATTACAAATATAACATAATTATTTAATAATAAGTTGTTTTTTATTTCGATTCAACTCAACATATTATTTTAATTAGGTAATATTTTATTTTCTGTGAGTTTAATTATTTTGAGATAGTTATTTATTTTTCATATTACTTGTCAAAAATTGTTGATATAGTATGATATGATGTTGTTTATTTTTAAACAATTTTGGATTATTTTGATGGTATTTATTTTTAAATGAATTTCTAATAACATTTTTATAGTTACAGTTGTTCCACAAAAATTTGAGAATGATTTTCTTTTTTTTTTCTCTCTCAAAGTTCTAATATTCTAAATGACTTGAACATTTTTTACTATTTTAAAATTTTTTGATATTTGATGCTTATTAGTGTAAATAAGTAAGGATATTCTTGATATTTTAAAATGTTGACAATGACTTTCTTTCATAATCTCTTCACTTACACTTATAGAAGGAATCTATCATGTCTTTCTTCCCTAAATTGTCACATATTATTTTGACCAAATCAATTAATTCAAACTTATATCACACCTATAAATTGATCATCTTAAACAGAAAATTGATAGAAAGAAACACTACATAAATGAGATAGAAGATTTTCAATTTGAACAACATTTTATCTTACAAGAAGGAAACTCGTTATTATGACGTTAATATTGTGTTTGATTGAACCAATTTGAGTGGTTTCACTATACACAAAGATGGATGCTTGTGGGTTAAGTGCATTTGGTTGAACAAACTTACGAAAATGAATTGACTTGACCAAAATTTTGAAAATGGGATATTCGATCATTTGAAGAGATTTAATGTAATTGAAAATTAAGGGATACCCATTGCAATATAGTGTGTCATGTAAGGTATAGGTGGATCAACTATTTCACAATGATCAATTAGTAATTTCACAAACATATTAATTAAAAAAATAAAAAATATATAACATCTATTAAATTATTTCCAAACTTTTACAAACATATTTTTGAAAACTTACTTTCTATCAATTAATCCAAACAACCTTATAATTCCTACACAATTCACTTTATTTCCTTCAAATTACCTTCCCCAACCAAACAAACAAAATAAGTGTTATTAGACTAAACATATTCTCTTCTCTAAAATTTCATTGTATTAGACATCATAAAGCAGTCTTTCATCTTCTCCATATTCCTTCTAATTTCTCATAATGTTTTTACTGTGTAATGGTCATAGTTGTTAATGATTTCGAAAAAGTTATTTTCACACCACTGTTTAAGGAAAACTTTCATTCTAACATTCCTTTTATTAATAAAATATTATATATTAATAAAATAATAATATAAATAAGTGTTAAATGATCGTAGAAAGTGAATAGTAACACCACCCTTATGATTTATACTGCTATAGCGAGCCAAATAAAGAAATAAAAGCAAGTTGCATTTCCCCTCATGCCTCGTAAGACACCATCTCTAAACAACTGTTCCAATATCCACAATCAATGCTTAGTACATGCCTTAAAAATGCATGGCTAGAAAATAAAGCAATAGTGACATTACAAGTTACTCATGTAGCCAAATCTATTACTTTACATAAAAACCTAGTTAGCTAGCATTTTGTTAATTAATGGAGCAGAAGTGGGGCCCTGGATTGTGGCGCTGCAATTCAAAAGTTTAAAATGGCTTGAAAATAGCATACCCGTAAATCCAGGGTATCGTCCGTGGATTTTTTGGGTTGCGTTAAGGACCCCATCTGAAGCAAACTAATTAAAAAGGATCTAGCCGCTAATCAGCATAGCAAATCTCCACTTGGATGCGTAATCTTCCCGAAAATTGAAAACCACGGAAAGACACTCTCAACTGAACTATAAGCAAACCCTAACGCTTAGGAATTCTTCAAATCAAACGCTTCATTTTCGAAGATGAAAACAGTTTCCGATTGGATCGATTCGTGTTCCAAAGAGCAATTGACGACGTACAAAGAATGGTTCAACTTTGCCGATTCAGGTTTTACTGCTTCGCTTCCTTTCATTCTTCAACTCCATTCGCATTCTGATGCAACTCATTCTTTATTCCTTTCTTCTCTTTTTGGATCGTAGACGGAGATGGCCGTATCTCTGGAAATGATGCAACCAAGTTCTTTGCTATCTCCAACTTGTCTCGCTCTCAACTCAAGCAGGTATATATATTCCCTTTTCTATTATTCATTTTCAGTTTACAATGTGTCTTCAATTTTTGTGTCATCCTCGGATTAAGTTACCGGCACTCATTTTCCAGCTATAATCATTCTTCGTAAGTTGAGTTAGTTTAATTGTATTTCCGATTTTAGTGAAATTTAATCTACACTTCGTAATTGCTCTCCATAGGTTTGGGCTATCGCTGATGCTAAAAGACAAGGATTTCTAGGTTTTCAAGAATTTGTTATCGCAATGCAGGTTCGGGTTTTGAAATATCGGCTCTTGGCTTTAATATGGATAATCTGATATCAGAATCTTACTTTAAATTGAATGTTTGTTGTAACGAACAGCTCGTTGCGCTGGCACAAGCAGGATACGGTATCAACTCAGATATCCTTAAGGCGGAAAGTAAGTTCACTTATGTCATGTCATTCATGCTGGCTATTTGTTTGTATCGATCTTTACCTTATCAGATGCTTACCCACTTTCTGAGTCATTCGTTGTGTCACTGCAAGGCTGAATTAACTGACATATGTATGTGTGTAGAAGAAAGTTCATCTGCTTCATTATTGAGGTTTTATTTCTCAAGTCCTTTAAATCCAAATTTCATGCAATACTGAAAGAGAAACAGGCCTGAGAAAATCTGCTGGTCCTGACCTGATACTTACAGAAATGGATAACCTACCAAACTTCTTGAGCCTTGTGAACTGGGAGGGTTTTGGTCTCAATTTGAGTAATGGCAAAATTGATGCAATAGGAATATATGTTATCTATTGGATTCAAAGAGACAAGTTTCCCTTCTGTCTAAATTCGTTGTCTGTCGTTCCTAATACTCTCTAACATTCTTTCCGATGCATTTTAATTATTCCATTTCTTTTGATTTCAGTTGACAAGGAAAATATTAAATCTCCAGTAATGGAAGGGCTTGATGCTTTAATAGCTGTAAGCAGTTTTTGTATCTCACAATTGAATCATATTAACACTGTTGATTATTTTTCTTAATGATTTTCCTTTCCTTTTTTTTTTCAGAAAACAGAGAGTTTGACGTTACATTCCCAACCTGATGCATCTGGTTAGACATGTAATCTTTTTCACATTCATGACATTGTACTGTTTAATTAATATTGATTCTATTATTTACTGATAATATGTAGGGACTGCTCAACCTCAGCCTTCGTCCCTCAATTCATGGGCTGCTCCAAAATCTGTGAAGAAAGTGAGTCCCCCAAATCAATGCCTATTTTAACAACAATAAGTAGTTTGCTTTTAAAAGAATTTAGAAAATGAGAAGTCACTTTGGTTTTACATGTGAACAACCAATATGTAAAAATGTCTTAAAATTACATATGTTGCAAAAATTAAAAGACAACTTTAAACTAGTGAATGGTTGGATTACTTTAACAAAGAGATGCATTCAGAATTGATAGCATTCTTCTTGCATATATTCATTGCTGACAAATCAGTTGATGCATACAAGGCAATATTGGATCAATGTGATTACCAAGTTAAAATTATTAATAATGTGCGCTTGTGAACTCATTACTTTTCAAGCTCAATTACATAGGCCTTGTGTTACTTTAGTTGGTTGCCATGTACATTCTAATTATAAAAGTTTGCTCTATTTTAGTTACCTCTCAATGCAGTTACATCAATAATTGATGGCCTGAAGAGATTGTACATGGAAAAGCTAAAGCCGTTGGAGGTCACTTATCAGTTCAATGATTTTGTGTCTCCATTATTGGTAAGTGACTTATACACCCAATATATAAATAAAATATGCCAAATTTTATGAACTGCACATTTGTGCATATTAATTAATTAACATGACTTATTATTCAGGTAAATGTGAAATATTCAGTTTAAGAATGTCTATGATTTGTCTTTCAGACCAACAGTGATTTTGATGCTAAACCAATGGTCATGCTTCTTGGTCAATATTCCACAGGGAAAACAACCTTCATAAAACATTTGCTAAGATGCGAATATCCAGGTTGGTTAAGTCGTGGGTAATGTAGGAGCTGCACTATTTGAAATCCTTAGTGCAAATAATATATGAAGGGATGTAAATTACTTTATTGATCCTGTCTCCTGTTAATTATTCGCACAGGTGCACACATTGGACCAGAGCCTACAACTGACAGATTTGTGGTTGTCATGGTACCATAATCTCTTTTTATAGCATTGGCTTTGAAAATTGTTAATTTGTCCCTTTTCATGTTCATTTGTGCTTTGCTTGTGCTGATGGAAGTTCAAAGCTGAATATGTTTTTTACTTCTAGTCTGGTCCTGATGAAAGGAGTATTCCTGGAAATACAGTAGCTGTTGATGCTGATATGCCTTTCAGTGGCCTGACAACTTTTGGTGGTTCATTTTTGTCGAAGTTCCAATGTTCTCAACTGCCACATCCAGTGAGTTTTCTATATATATATATATATATATATTTACAACTTGTGTCATTTATTTGTCCTTGAACTTGAAGCAATCTTTTCTTTAAGCTGCTAGATGAAATAACCTTTGTGGACACTCCTGGTGTCCTCTCTGGAGAAAAACAAAGGACTCAACGAAGTTATGACTTCACTGGTGTTATATCTTGGTTTGCTGCAAAATGTGACCTGATACTTCTCCTATTTGATCCTCATAAACTTGACATTAGTGATGAATTTAAACGTGTGATTGGGGCTCTGCATGGTCATGATGACAAGATACGTGTAGTTTTGAATAAAGCGGACCAAATTGATACTCAACAAGTAATGCACTGCCTTCAACTCTATTTATCCTGGTCTAAAGTAAATTTGTGGGTTACTTTTGACTTATTCCATACCTCATTTTGATAACGTAGCTCATGAGAGTTTACGGAGCATTGATGTGGTCTCTGGGAAAAGTTCTGAATACTCCAGAAGTTATGCGTGTTTATATTGGGTAGGTTTCATCTTTTACATGCTGCTAATGATTCCTGCTTTATTTACAGTTGAACATTCAGTTAAGATTGTACTGTCTTGTTTCAGTTGAACATTATTCGATCTCAGTTTTGTTGACCAATTTATTTATCTTTTTAACACTTTGAAGTTGAAATTTACTATTAAAATGGTTGGCATTTGTTGATATTTCACATTGCTTTCATATCACATCTATTGATTCCTCTAACTAGTTCTCAAACTTCAGTTCAGTTGTAAGTTTATTTTACTTTTCTTTGCAGCTCATTTAATGATAAGCCTATAAACGAAGGCTTTGTTGGCCCATTAGGACAGGAGCTCTTCGAAAAGGAACAGAACGATCTCCTTGCAGATTTGGTAGATATTCCAAGAAAGGCATGCGACAGTCGGGTAGGGTCCTATTTTCATAATATTGTTTGACCTGGTATTTCAAATATGTGAATTACGTGCATATGGCAGATCGTTCTAGTAATCCTCCTAATACTTGTTTGTCCTGTAATATATATTGTTTTCTTCTGGTTCTAAATTTTGATGTCGTTGGAATTGTGCAGATCAATGAATTTGTGAAACGTGCTAGATCTGCTAAAATTCATGCGTATATAATTAGTCATCTCAGGAATGAGATGCCTGCAATGATGGGCAAAGCTAAGGCTCAACAAAGGCTTATAGAGAATCTTGAAGACGAATTTAGAAAGGTCTCTACTTTCACTTCTCCTTTGTTTCTCCTAATTTCTTAATTCTTATCATATGACCTTGCTAAACAGGTTCAAAGGGAGTTTCATCTACCAGCTGGTGATTTTCCCGATGTAGAACACTTCAGAGAGATTTTGAGTGGCTATAGCATTGACAAATTTGAGAAACTAAAGCCCAAAATGATTCAAGCCGTTGATGACATGCTTGGATACGAAATACCAGAGTTATTAAAAAAATTCAGAAATCCTTATGATTGAATTAAATAAGTTTTCAAACATGTTATTCATTTTATGATTGTTTTTCGGCTGAGATATTTTATATAAATGATGGATCTTTTCATGTTTCAATGTCTATCGCAGTATATACCCCATGCGCAATCCACAGTGAAATTTACTATGTAAAAAAGCTGTCAATTATATTCTATTTATTTTTATTTTTCTCCTCGGTTATACCTCAAAATCTCAAGTGCACCATTATTGTAAACTAACAATATCAGATTCTACAATAATTGAATGTTTGACTTTGTGATTATCGAAATTTTATATGAAATAAAAGAAAGAAAAATAATGTCAATAAAAACCATAAAATAGGTATGGATGTAGGATCTTCAAATGCAATGGTTCCTCTTCGAATTAATTATTAAATCTTAAAGTATTTTACATCTAATAAATTGAAAACACAAAGTTTGAACCATAGAATTGATTTAATTTAATTTAATAAAACAAGGTTAAAAATGTGTTTTATACTCATTTCTAACTTCGTATAAGACTTGTGGATTAATGTAACTAATATAAACAAGATTTAAGAGAAATTTATAGAACTAAAGATCAAAATAGAAAAATAAAACAAGAACGAGGGGATGGCATGGTACTTGAGAAACTCTCAAGATAAGTGTCAATGCAGTTAAATCTAAAAACTCAAGAGAAGGTTTGATGAGAGATTCATAATAGTTAAAAAGAAAGTCCAGAATTCTTCAATTCAATTTCAATTCCGTTGTAAAGCAAAGCGACAAGGTGCATTGCCATAATGAAAATCAAACAGTAATTTTATCATTGGCTTTAATATTTTCAAAAACATAGTAATATTTTAAAGTAAATACATTCATAGGTAAAATGTTCAATATAAAAAAAAAAATGGTCAAGCGGCAGAAACCATGGTGGTGGTGAGTGTGCCTTAATTGCATCGAAAGTGGAAATGGTGAAGTCAAGGAGATTCGAAGGAAAGGTGGCGATCGTGACTGCTTCGACGCAGGGAATCGGTTTAGGCATAGCCGAGAGGCTTGGCCTCGAGGGTGCATCCGTTGTCATCTCTTCTCGCAAACAGGTTTAATTCCCCTTTCTTTCTTTATTTTTTATCCGCTCAATTTTAGGTTTTCCCTTCATATCCTTCATCTTCACCCTTCAATTACGCAGCAAAATGTTGACGCAGCGGCGGAAAAACTGAGGGCTAAAGGAATTGAAGTGTTAGGGGTTGTTTGCCATGTCTCTAATCCTCAACAACGCAAGGACTTGATAGACAAAACTGTACAGGTCAGATCTTCAGATCAATTATCCACCCTCTATTTTTCATATAAATACTTTAACACTCTAAATCATCACTTTTAAGTAATTCTTACTCATAGTTGTAAAAGTTTGTTGTACAGTACTTTTATTGTTTTTTTATAAGAGAAAGGTATCTAAGCATGATTTCTAAGTAGTTGAGAGGTGAAAAACATTTGTACCTTAATTCTTATTGTAAAATTAAATAATTTTTAATTATATCAGTGTTTGATTTGATAGCAATGAATAATCTTCGCCCCCTCGATCGTACTTTGTACGAGTCTAAATCTCATAGGCATATTATTTCTTCGATACTTAGTTTCTATAAAATTGAAATCTGGCTGTCCAACTTAGTTCTAATATGTGATTGAACATTCTGGTTTGCTACAGAAGTATGGAAAGATAGATGTTGTTGTGTCCAATGCTGCTGCAAATCCTTCTGTTGATTCCATCTTGCAAACAAAAGACACTGTCCTTGACAAGCTATGGGAGATAAATGTCAAAGCCACTATTCTTCTTTTGAAGGTAATTAACTCTGTGAAATAGTCAATACAAAGAAGAACGAATCTGATACACATGTTTTCAGAATTTTCCTTTTATTTCATCTTCATATGATGTGATTGGTTTGTGGTGTGTGTTATCCACTTTATGGTTTATGCAGGATGCTGTGCCTCACTTGCAGAAGGGTTCTTCTGTTGTTATCATTTCCTCAATTGCTGGTTATAACCCGCCACCTTCTTTGGCTATGTATGGAGTGACCAAAACAGCCCTTCTTGGACTTACCAAAGTTAGTACTTCACTTGCAATTGTTCCTTCAAAAGAATATAAACCACCGTTACCATCTTTTTTTCTTTTTTAATTTGTTAATGGTTTGTAATATGTTGGGTAGGCCCTGGCTGCTGAGATGGCCCCAGACACTCGTGTAAACTGTGTTGCTCCTGGTTTTGTGCCAACCAATTTTGCTTCATTCCTTACAACTAACGAAGCTTTGGTGAGTGTCTTCTGAACTTCCCCCACCCAATAGGTTTTTCTCCTCCCTTGAATCCCATTCCTCGACATTTAATCATTCTGTGTTACTGCAGAGGAAAGAGCTTGAACATAACACAATGCTTGGAAGGCTTGGTACAACAGAAGACATGGCTGCTGCAACAGCATTTTTGGCATCTGACGATGCTTCTTATATAACAGGAGAGACTATAGTGGTTGCAGGGGGAACGCCTTCGAGGTTGTAGCTTCTACTATTATTGTCTCAGTCAACACATATTTGAAGTTCTTGTTAGCAAGAACTTCCTGTTAGTGGTTATGGCCCCTCTGCACCCATGGGGGTATATACATGTTCACTTAGTGTTTATTTCAAATTCTTTTTAAGACTGCAAGGATATTACTATGCTATGTTTGTGGTTATCAAAGAAATTATAAGAGTTATCACTTTTTAAAAGGAAAAAAAGGAGTTATGTTATAGGAGAGTATAAGGGAATTTACATTGCATGGTAGAAAAGAAGTATCAAATACGTGTTTATCCGAAAGTGCCCTTCAGGATAGTTGATTTCGATTCTAAATGAGATTTTTATGCATACCAAAATAAGTTTTATTAACAAAATCAGTTATTCATCATCACAAATATATTCCAAATAGATCGGTTTAATTATGAAAAGGATAATTGCTTATTTGAATATTTTATCGAGATATTAATAGAAGAATTCTTGCATACACATTCTTACATATTTTATACTATGATTTTCATTGGAAGAACTCTTTCTTATTTTTAACAGAATCAGTAGTGTAATTTGTGAAGTTCAGAAATTTCACCTTTTCGTTAACTCAACTTACTAGAATTCTCGTAAAGCATTATATAATTCTATTTTTTTAAAAGAAAAATTGGCAAGGTAATTTTTAAAAAATTTATATTGGAACAATCATTCATTACATATTTACACCTGGACAAATGTTTATATTATTTTTATTTCTATTATTATTATATAATGATGTATCAATCTAGTCATTGAAAGGTTGTTATTATCCTATAGATGAGTGGAATTATTATAATTTTTTATTAATAAAAAGATAACATACTCAAAAGGTTAACAATTTTTACTACATATATATTATTATGTATTCAGTATGATAAAATTGTCTTTAGTTCACTTCTTCTGCTCCATGATAGGGAGCATCTACCTTTCTCTTTTTGTCTTCCAATCACGCTTTCTCTACCAAATAAATATAGCTTCATCCAATATACAACTGAACAAGTTTCAGGTATAAAGAAACCAAAAAAAAAAAAAAAAAAAAAATAAAGAAAAAAAAAAAAAAAAAAAAAAAAAAAAAAAAAAAGATCTTCATGCTCAGCCCAACAAAAAGAGAATGATTAAATCAAGGTTGAACTATAGATGCATTTATGTTGGAGAACCTTGTTCTTCATCTATACTTTGCATTCACGTCTGCAGGCAAAAGCTACTTTTTTTTTTTTTAAATTATTGAAAAGACACTTTTTGAATGAATATTTATAATAAAAAATTAAATTTTAAAAATACTAATCAATAGAAGTTAACTTGTATGATTTATACATTTTTTTGAATATCTTTTATCTACTATCAATCATTAAAAAGTTACGATAGATATAGTTTGTAAAATAATTATAATAAAAATCGTCAAACTTGTTGTATAGCGTTGCTACATGTCTATAATCATTTAATGAAATTTTTACGTGTGACTTATTTACGTAATTTGTTTAATATTTATCATTGAATAAAAATAATAAAAACTATATTGCATCTGAAATAAAATATAAGATTTGCCAAAATATTATTTAAGCAATAAACGATTATCTCCTGGTAAAAAAAATATTGGAATGCTCTTTTAGATTATATTTTTTGGTTTGAAGTTGGTTACAATATCATTTATTTATAGAAGGAAAAAATTAAAAAATTAATATTAAACGTGTTTTTAGTTTCCATCTTTGTACATACATATTTCTATTTAATGTTATTAATAACTAATAACATTAAATATTGAGCTTTATTAATACTAAAAAAATTTAATTATACATAAGATTTAATTTTAATTATCTTATAAACAATTATTTGGACGTTAGGTATATATAACTTTTTTTTATCTCAAAGATAAAATAAGTTTCTTAAGAATTATATTATCTAATAATGTGACAAATACCTTCTATACGTGACTTCTCCGCATTCATATAAAAGTTGTAGTAGGAAATTTAATTAAAAACACCTCTTTTATATTTAGATTGAAAAAAAACTAATAAACTAATATTTTTAAAATATTTATGTATAAATTTAACCTTTTCCATTTAAGATTATTAGAAAAGTTGAAAGAATATTGTTTTTTATTAAAAAAAACAAACCTGTTCCTGGGAGGAGAAAATACAAAATAAAAAACTCCAACAACAGCACGGTGGTGGTTGTCGATTAATTGGAATCAAACTATTTTGAGTGGGATGGAGGATTGGAATGAAGCATTGGAGGGTTTGGTTTCTTACGAGTATTTTGTTTCCTTAATCATTCATCTTCATATGTTTATACGATAAATCTTATATCGTTCGTTAACACATTTGTCTTAATCTGATTCACACACCTTTCAAATTTTATTTAAAAGGTCTGATTCCGCACTCAGAATCCCTTCCTTTGCAGCAATTCAATCCAATGCCTGGTTGGAATATTATAAGCTTAGATGATCCACAATTGAAATGCTTAAAGAAAGAACAAAAGTTGCCTCCATCAAATCTATTGAATTGATTATTCCAGATGGAATAAAGGAGACCCAACTCACAAAAAATGTCTGCCAATATGTATATACATATAGCTCATGCAAATCCAAATCAAAATCCCTCAATTAAGGTACTGCATGCACTTTCTGTACCTTTCAGTACATTTTTTTTTTTTTGTGAGAAGAACTGAGAGTTGAATCATGAGTGGCATTTGGATCAAACGGTTCTTGACTTGGCACTTGTGTGCGCTTTAATCTTTATCTTTTTGGCAAGGTTAGGTGCCACATGTACATGTATTCTAGGACTTTTTTTGGTGCTAACAATGTGGTGCTACAGTTGTTGAAGGATGCAACATGGGACATGTCCCAAACTATGAGCAGAATGAAAAGTACAAAATTGTTGGATGAGCAAAACGCAAAGCTCAAATCTACCATGCTTTGCACTGTGGCCACTTATCATTGATGATGTGATGATGCATGCAAAAAAAGAAACGCGAACAGGAGCAAGGTAGCTCAATTAAATTAAAATCCAGCAAAAAGTCTCTCTCTCTTTCTCTCTCTGTGGCTCTACTTTTGAACCAAGCACTCACGAGACACCCTTGAAGCTTCACCCTTTGAATTCATCTTTATGGTGCTACACGACCTAATCCTCCTCACCCCTCCTATTAGGACAAACAAACCGTGAAAACTGCTTCCTTTCTTCTCTTCTCTTTCTCCTTAGAATTTCCATCTTCATGAACTTTCCCTGCAATTACTTCCAATTCATATGTTTCTGTTGCAGAAATTTTCACCCTTCACAGTGTGACAATTGCTTGATATGAACACATCTTTATTTTTATTTTCCTGATACACAAGCCAAAAGGGTCTTCTCTGAATTCGTAAATGAGTCATTTTGACTCGTGGTCTTCTTGTTGTTTTTCATTTCTTGTTGGAGCCTATGTTTCGGAATCGGTTTATGCACTTCCTGAAATCCGTTCACACGTTCAGAAGAAAATCTCCTTTTGACAGATTGTTCTGACAAGCAAAGCAAGCATCACTCACTGCACGTATTTCTTTGAGAGGCATGCACTTTGCTAGAGCTTCAATGGGAGGCTCATGTTTCCATGCGCTTCGTTTGAGGAGGTTCAAGAGCAAGCCTCTACCAGAACCCTCTTCGTCTTCCAAGACCCTGTTGGATTCTGACTTGGAGAACATGGAGAGAAGAAGGTTTGACAGCTTGGAATCATGGTCCATGATATTGGACTCTGAGAATGTGGAGACATGGGAAGCCTCAAAGGAGGATCAAGAAGAATGGACCGCTGACCTTTCCCAACTTTTCATAGGTAACAAGTTTGCTTCTGGTGCTCACAGTCGGATTTACCGTGGAATTTACAAGCAGAGAGCTGTTGCTGTCAAAATGGCCAGGATTCCCACACAGGACGAGGAGAGAAGAGGCTTGCTCGAACAGCAATTCAAGTCAGAAGTTGCTTTACTTTCACGTCTCTTTCACCCTAACATAGTGCAGGTCATTAAGCTCTTCAACTCTACACCACTTAACTGTTAGTCTGTGAACACACACATACCTTCTTGTCCCCATAATTTTTGTTTGTTTAGCTTTATGAATTTTTGTTTGTGTCGGATTTGGAATTGAAGGAGAGCACTATTCAACTGTTTTTGACTTCAAAGTTCTACTGCATATACATATTCGTATTAAACCATAGTCACATACTTAAAAAGAACTGATAGATAATCATGTTCTATGCAATCTCATAGTTGTATGTATAAAAAAAGGAGTACTTGTTAGGAGAGAGTTTTATCTTTTAAATGAATATATATCCACACATACTTGAGGCTTAATTAGTCTCTGATATATACCTGACCGAGATATCCGAAAATTGCATATATAATATATGAATTTGAAGATGGAGGGGTGACTAATAAAGGTGTATTAATTTACAGTTTATTGCAGCTTGTAAAAAACCGCCAGTGTACTGTATCATAACAGAATACATGTCACAAGGAACTCTGAGGATGTATCTGAACAAGAAGGAACCTTATTCTCTTTCCACAGAAACCATACTAAGGTTAGCCCTTGACATATCAAGGGGTATGGAGTACCTTCATTCGCAGGGTGTGATCCACAGAGACCTCAAGTCAAATAACTTGCTTCTCAACGATGAGATGAGGGTTAAGGTGGCAGACTTTGGAACATCGTGTCTCGAAACACGGTGTCGGGAGACCAAGGGAAACATGGGAACATATCGTTGGATGGCCCCTGAGATGATTAAGGAAAAATCTTACACCCGTAAAGTTGACGTTTACAGTTTTGGAATTGTGCTCTGGGAACTCACCACTGCTCTACTTCCCTTCCAAGGAATGACCCCTGTTCAAGCTGCTTTTGCTGTTGCTGAGAAGGTCACATCCCTATGCATATAATGCTGCATCAATTTTTAATTCTCTGCTTAATCTTCTTTTTACCCCTTAATCATATATATATACCCTTTTGTCCCTTGTTCTTTTCTTATCGTACCAATCTTCATCTTTCTTAGTCATAAACAAAACTATTATTCTGGCATATAATATAACTCACACATGCCATATAGAGGCATGTCAGTTTTATGAGATCTAGATGGTATGCTAATCTTTAGTGTTATACTCAATATTCTTATATCCTTGTTATAAGAAAATAAATTGAAATTAATTTATGTAAGTTATTTCATATAATTCTTTTAATTTTTACATAAATTAAATTTAACTCATGAAAAAGATAGATTCTTTGTTTTACTTGAAAGAGTTTATACAGAAGTTTCTTGTTGCATGTGCTTAATGTTAATACTAATAGTATTGTCTTCTTTCAATTGGCTCTTGGTCTATCATTGTCCTATCAGAGCCAGAAATGCCTTTGTTTTAGGGAGCAATGATATTCACATATTTCTCTTCTTACAAGTCCGTCCAAAATGCTGCCAATTGTTTGTATAAAAAAATAGGTAAGATGTTAGTGTAAAAGGTGACATAAAATTGTAACTGCTACATTAATAGTTTTTGTCAAGATCTTTTAAGGTTCATTTTGGTCATTGCGTTTTCGTGTAGAACAGAAACTTTCTTTAGAATAAAGTAGGCTAATTACCACCGTATAGGGGGGTAAAGACGCAATTGAGGAAGTGTTGACAAGTGTAATTCCTAGGATGGAACAAATAAGGTACCAGCTAATAACGTAGCATCAGGCACAGTTACTGTTGCCAGCAAGGTAGCATTCCAGGTGTGGAAGCTTGGAATTATTTGGCCACGTTTAAGATAACTCCACGTGATGAATTGTACTAACTTCATCTTCAGATTCTTCATTTTCTTTGGTAAAGACTTTCTTTTCAATTTGATGCAAAGAGGACAATTGCAAGTCCAAGAATCTTGACTTTTTGTGAGAGGGGGTCCACGACAAACATGAGTCCTGAATTGAATCCCTTAATGGGTAAAATGGGCCTGAATGTGTTCCCTCCTTAGTCCCAACAACCACTCTCTAAATGGCCCAAAGAGTTGGAAAACATAGCAGTGAACAATTGTGGATTAATGTGACAAAATGCTATTGTCAGTGTATCTATAATGCATGATATTGGTATGATTATGTTAGCATTGCTTATTTTATTGAGCACTGATATGAGATATTTGAGCAGAACGAAAGGCCTCCACTGCCTGCTAGTTGCCAACCAGCACTTGCCCATCTGATAAAGCGTTGTTGGTCAGCAAACCCTTCAAAGAGGCCAGATTTCAGTGACATTGTGTGCACTCTGGAGAAGTACGATGAGTGTGTGAAAGAGGGTCTTCCTCTGACTCATCATTCAGGCCTTGTCAGCAAAAACATCATCATTGAACGCTTAAAAGGTTGCGTCTCTATGAGCTCTTCCATACCTGTACAGGCTTGATTCCCTATATAAGGTATATATTGCTGTTGTCATCCATATTGAAGCTCTTATAACTTTGCATTATATCTATATATATTATTATACATGCTTCATGTTCTTTCAACTGTATTATTATGTAACTGTACCTTTTTCAGTTGTGTCAAAGGGATCAGTTATTTCATTAAAGACAGGTACAACTGAATTATGTGATCTGCTAAACTCTTAATTTGCAAACACACACAAGTCTAGTACAAGTGGAATTAATTACTATGTTGTGCATGCAAAAAATGTGCGTTTATATAGTTAGCTACCTGAAATTGTAATCTGAAGCACACCAACCTCCAACTACCATATGCTAACCAAACTCAACAAAGCAACAACATCCATCATACCAAACAGCATGAGAGCAAAGTGCTACTGCATTAATACGTTGGCACCTGTTAAATTGATCCACCCACCACAAACGCTGACATTATTCTTAACTAAAACTACACTACTGTTGGAACCCGCATTTATATTTTATCCCTCTTCTTGTCTTGGAAGTTAATTTCCACCTTTTAAGCACCCTGCAAGCTAACTATAAAATAATTACAAGATTTTTCTATTGTGACAGTTACTCGTGAATTTATATAGTGTAACTTCAGATGCTTAAGTGTCACACAATATTGTAGAATTTATATAGGCCAGTCCACTAGATATTCTTGTGTTAGGAACTTTAGATCAGTACGGAATAATGGTAAGTTGTGTACCAATTATATGTAATTGCTGTTTAATATTACATGTAGTATCAGTCACAGAATTGTGGCTGGTTACTCTAGATGCACGCCTTGCTTTTCTGATTGTTCTTTCCTACACTTTCTTTGAGGATGTGCTATAAATAAAGGGAAAAAAATGTTGTTTGTTGGGTAGTGAAGGCATGTGTCTAAAAAATCTGTGGTGCAGCAATATTTGAAAGCATCTCTAGTAGTATCTTGAAAGGTAGCCTTAGAAGTAGCAAACATGATAAGGAAAAGACTTAATAATTTTTGGATCATTTGGTTGTTGAGATTACATTGCCGTTATATTACCTGCACAACACACTCCTTGTTAACCACTATTCAAGGCAACTTTCCTCCATCTTCTCTCTTGTTTTTTTCTTTTTGTCTCTTACCAACTTATAATTCACCCTCAAACTCATGCCCCATGTTTTATCAATTCACTGCATAAATCATACCATGAACAGGTATTTAGAAGTTATGTTGCTTAATCAATTTAAACAAAACACGACTTTAAGGTATTGAAACTTAGAAATTAATTATAACTTTATTTGTCAATTAAACAATAAACTTGGATTATTGGTGCATTATTTGGTAATTAGTACATAGCTTAATTTATGGGCGCATGAGAATCATAGTTGAAAAGTGAGAAGACATGACGGACCCAATACCTAACCCCACTACATCTCCTTTTCTCTCCTTATCAACTTGTCGTCATTCACTAAAATAAAAAATAAAAAAATTACATGATAAAATGTATCTTTGATTACTTGTCACGCGTGACTGTAATTATGCTTACATTTGGCACTTTGGAAAAATATTATATGAACAAATTTATATATATATATATATATATATATATATATATATATATATATATATATATATATATATATACCATAATTCATTGTTTACAAACAACGTTAATACAACTATCTTACCTCCTTGTGAAATTTTTGAGCATATGACGGCGTTGAAAGGCTGAGTTGAGTTTACATAGTTTTAAGTCAAAATTTAAACACGCTAAGTATATTGTTTATTCTATGATTTTAATATTACAATGCTTTAATAGTCGTGAATATAAAAGTATCACTTACTTAGATTTATGTTATTTTTATTTTATTTTAAATTCAATTGAAAATATTTTAAGATATAAAATAATATTAATATTCAAATGTAATAGAAAAAAAAAATTAAATAAGTGATCTATTAATTGAAATTTATGTATAAGTATTATAGAATTGACAGATTTTAGCTCTTTCATGTCAACTTACTTTTAAGTTTAACTAATTTTTCAAATCCTTTAAACCAGTTTTTAAACTAATTTTACCAAACACGTTCTTTTAATAAAAATAATCATCATCACCCACTTTGTACATGGTAAGGGCAAGTCCTAATCATAGAATGGAGGGAGAGTGAGCAAAGGTCAAGGTTATTCTTCAAATTCAAGTTCAATGTTCATAGAGTTCATCGACAAGTTCTTTTTAAATATTTTTTTATAAATTAACTATCATCTCATTTTATCCACATGAAAATCTGATTGTAATTAAAAAAAAATATTGTCATTTTCCTTAATATGTATACATTCATATTAAATTAACATTTTACTCAACGTGACACATCATCGTTGATGGACCTACGTCAACACATTATTCACCAAAAAGACATAAGCAACACAAACTAAGACTCACAAAAATATAAACTTAAATTATAATTTTAAAAGTATATATTAAATTTATTCAACCCATAAAAAATTCATAATAATTGAATATATATAAAAAAACAAAATTATAGGTATCAATGCTAATTATAGAAAATATTTATTATATTTAAAGTTTTAGAAACATAACTGGTACTCAATTTTATTGAAGAAAAAAATTAATATTAGAGTAGAATGCATTACTACTTAAAAGTATGCCACAGTGGAATAACAGTTCTCTAATTTCTTTTTTTTATCTATAAATACTTGGAAGAAAAAAATAAGGCACCTTAAAATATTATGAAAAATAATGATTGTATATTTTTTGGGATGCGTACAGAGTAAGAAGCATAAGATAGAGGGGAAAAAACGTGAGATTTGATGAGAAAAAAACTTAGGACATATAAAATTGTGTTGAGTAATTACAAATTGAAAGTATATATACACGTCGTGTTAAGTATTTTTCATCTTAAGAGATAACATATTCGTGTAATAAATTAAAGTGCAACCTCTTTAATGAAATTAATTTTTTTAAAATAATTTGTATTTTCATATTAAATCATACCAATAGATGTTATGTAATATTTTAATCTAGAATCATAAAATTTGAAGAGTGATTTCGCTGGTTTAATGATATATTATATATTATTTGTCTCTTTAATGACATGATTGTATCGGATGCAAATTTTATTATTTATTGGTTTCCTTAATGACTAAGCAAAAGACTAAAGAAGATTATTTAGAGTGATACGTGAGAGGATGGAAAATAGAAGTTTGAAAATTTACTACAAACAAGAGCTAGGATGATAAGTTGATTGATAACACAAAGTCAAGGATTCCTAAACCAAAAATTAGCACACAAAACAAGAAGAGTTAGACTTTAATAGTAATTAATTGTAGTAGGAGCAATTAAATTTAATTTCTTAAATAGTAATATTCACATATAAGCTGATTAGACTTTAAATACTCTCAATATTTTCTAATACAAAACAAAAATAAAGATAAATAGATTGTAATATTTTTTATAGACTCAAACTTTATATTTAACGAAAATTAATACAACTTTTTAACAATTGATCTATTGTGGATTTGCTTGATTTTTCACTGTTTATTTTTCTAAATTGATCTATAAAAATTTTTAGTTAAGTAACTAATATTTTATTGACATCTTCATTATTAAATAATAAATTGTGTAACAGGGATTCTACGTTTGGAAACATGTTGAAAGATCATTCACCTGATATTTTACATATATTCTAATAGAAATAAATTAAAGCGTCTAATGGTAAGAGTTTTTTATTAATGGAATTATTATTTTAATATAGATCTTACCAACATGAATTTTTTTAAAATTAAAAACAACTATTTTACTATATATTATTTTCAGTAAACACTTATATTTATAGAAATATATTAAAATCATATTTTTATTGATAAACAAATCTTAAAAAATACATTAAATTTGAAGGCCACACAATACAAACATACAAAATGATGTGTCCTTTGGATCTTATGGTAGCAAAAATGTTTATATTTATTGGAGTAATTAAAATATTAAACTGGACCTACCTTTTATTCCTCTTCCTTTCACTTATTTATTGTTGAAAATGAGGGTGAAGCCATTTGTAAGTGTCATCCATTTCCTTCATTTTTTCATCCAAAAAACCAAACAAAGTGTGATAAAGGAGGAGAGAAGAAATTAGAGGTCACATCACACCCAATTTTTAATTGAACATATAATAATTCTACACATTAAAATTTATCTGAATATTGTAATTAATTGTTTTAATATTTTTCATGATCATATTAATATATATACGAGATATTTTCATACCATGAATGAATAATAAAGTATGATTACATCATGATCAGTGTAACAAATAAAAGTAGTGCAAGTTGCATAAAGCGTGAAGAATGCCCTAATCAAACTAATAATTAACAATATTTCCTGTGATATCAGGTGTATAGTAATCTTTTCGACAACTAATCCATTCACCAAAATCACAGACAACTCACTGAGTTGGTTTCAATTTAGTATAAATATTTGTTTTTAAAGGAATAAAATTTAAAATTTTACTTTTAAGTTGAGTATACAAATTAAATATTTAATTAATATTTAAAAAGTATTATTATTATTATTTAAAATTATTTTCTTTAAATATTTTTTGGCCCTTTTTATAAGTTGGTTGTCATATTTGTTTATATCATATAACGTCACTAAGAAGGTTATAAAATAATGATCATTTCCTATCTATTAGGATTTTTTATAAATTAAGTTTATTTAGGGTTTAAATTTATAATTTATTTTCTATTTTTTATGGGTTTGGGTTGAAGTTTTGGATTCTTAATATTTTTGACATTTTTTATATTTTTGGATGCCTTTTAGATGATTAGAGTTTTTAGAAGTAACTTTTAACCTTTTTTCTATTCTGAAATTCATTTGACTTGAAAGGAAAACGTTAACTGAGTAATGAGAACTGATAAATTAACTTTGTATTAATTCATTTTTAAATTCAGTAGTTGATTTTTTTAGTTGAAATTAAATATATTAAGAATTTGATATTAGAATTGAAAAAATATTAAGTCATTAGATTTTGGATGATGGTAGTATTAACTTTTGATTTTGGATTTGTTGTTAATCGAATACATGTTTGAAGTAGTTATTTTTAGATGTTCTAAACTTATTTTATTAGATGTTTTAGTTAGATTAAGTTGAAATTGCGTTAATATGATTGTTTATGTTGTTTAAATTATGTCATTTTTGGATTTGGATAGTCATCTTGAACACACTACTGTGATATGAATATATGAATTTTGAAGCATTAATGTAATATTAAAATAACAGGTTTTTAAAGTTATATAGTTTTAAAGCATTAATGCAATATTTAAATAAAATATTTAAACTTATCATAGATGTAAAAATAATAGAAAGAGTTTTGAGCTATTTATCGATGTTTTTTTAAATTTGCTGATATTTTTATATTTTTGCGTAAGCAAAAGAGTAAGAGATTCTAGTCAAATAAGAGATTGTGTATATGATTAATAATATATTGTGCATATGACAATAGTTATTAAGTAGATATTATTAAGATGCGATATATAAATATTAAGATAAGAGATTACATGAGATATTCATAATTTTTTAAAATGATATATATTGGACTATATTAGATTGTTTGACATTTTGAATTATTGAAATTTGTTAGTTTATGTCTCTCTCTCTCTCTATATATAGATAAAGAGAGAGAGAAAATATAAATAAGGATCATTTGAAAGCATAAATAAAATGAATTAATCTCAATCCCATCCTTCCATTTTATTTATTCGTTAATAACTCAAAATAATAAATAAAGAAATAAATTATTTTAATTAATATACAAACTTTTTTTAAATTATCCTTAACAACCTCTTTCTTCAGCATAAAAGAAATTTGTTACTTAGATTTTCACAGTTTTATCATATACAAAACTATTTTACATTTTTTACCTTCAACCTTCAAAAGGAAGAGATATTTTTAATAATTAAGGGCACATTTCACAAAAAAATATTATTTCTATGTAATAAATAATTAATATATGTTTATGATCTATTAATTTGAGTTTTTAATGTAAAACAAGATTGAGTTTTCGGTATTTATACGAAGAAGGTTATAGTGAATTGTGTATTTTAGAGTAACTTATTAGGATGCTATGTTATAATTAAAATATTTGATGTACAACTTTTCTACAAATAATATCGTTTATATTTACGTTATAAATAAGAAGGTTATAAATATTTCCGAGGTTAGAAATCAATAGATAGTAAATTTTGTACTTACTCTAGCCGACTTTAGCATAAAGGTGGTATTTTTATATTTTAAAAATGTACGGTATAGATCATCATGTCTTTCACTCAATCATACACTCTACTATAATATTTTAGTAACAATTAGTTTATCTTTAATTTATTTAATTTTTTCCCTAAGGTATCCCTTGTGATACCAACAATTATTTTTATTCTTTTCAAAACATTGTTAGTTTCAATTATTTTTCTAATAAATGATATATATATATATATATATATATATATATATATATTGAAAATAGGTTTAATGTCTATTCAAGAAAAAGTTGTTTATTAAAAATTTAAAAATGACTACATTTAAGACTATTTTTTGTTAAACAATAATAAAAAGGCATTCTATATAAAAAAAAGACTAAATATAACCTTTATTTTTTAAAAATAAAATAAAGTATATACTCCTAAAAAGAAATTACATTATACACTTGACAAACAAAATGTTATTATTTTTATTATTAATACTATTGCAAATTTGTTAACTTACTATGATTTATAAGATAATGGAAATAATTTTCATTATTTTCATTTTACAAAATTCAATTTAATTGAAAATTTAAGATATTTAGTATGCAACTTGTTAAAAATAGTAGTCAATGTAACTTGTTAAAAAGTGTTAGATAAATACTTATGTCGAAAGTTTTCTATCGTTTTTTCAAGACCCGTTTAGAATTGTAATTTGCATTAACAATTTTTTATCATAACAGTTTCAAACTTTGTAATTTTTTTCTCTATTATGGAGATTGAGAAAGTCAAATGTTGAATTTAAAAAATTAAAACTGTTAACATTTCCTCTGCAGACATAATTATTTGTTTTAATGACGACAATATTTAAAAATAAAAGTAATAAAATGATTATTTAAGAAATAGTGATGGAGAGTTTGACGTTGGATTTGGGACAGCAGAGTGAACAGATGGCTCTTAGAGATAAACGAAGAGAGAGAACTACTTTTTTGCTTTAATCGAAGCCCTTTGCTTTCGCCGACCTCGTTCATCGTGACACCTAACCCTCCTTCTCTATTCATTAACCTCTTAAATTAATATATATATTTTCTTTCTAACCATAAATTAAATGCCTTTCCCGGTTGTGCCCTCGTGCCCTCCACCTACAAAGGCAACACCCAGGGGCAGTTTTGGAAAGAAAATTAGGAGCCACGAACAAAACCGCCCCCACCGCCCAAATATTTATAAGCCACACAACAGAAGCTCGGTGGTTTCCTTTTAAATCATAAATCGCCCTCTCCTACTCACTTCCCTGCTATTACAATAATAACAATATTCCCTTAAATTACTATTAAATTACTACTATTCTTAATCATTATTCACCAATTACATTAAAATATAATTACTATAAAATATTACTATCACATAAATCACTGTGTTAAAGGGCTCCAGCTCATTATCAGTGCTTTTAAAAAAAATAAATATAAACAAAAATACTTGATAGAAGAAAAATAAAAATGAGTAAAAATAATTATAAAAAGAATACTACACTCCTACTTTATTTCCATATTCCTCCTTTGTCCTATCTTCTCAACCAAACACCCACCAAACAGGATGTCTGAAAATTACCATAAATAAGAGCCAAAATCTATACCCCTCTCTTTTATTTTTTATATAATTTCTGAGTTTTCTTTAGCCCCTTCCATAGGGTAAATCATTTTGTTACCCTCATTTGCAAATGGCAATAATCTTACACACATACCTGATAGTATGCATGTAATATTTCTAATATAACCTTTTAGTTATGTCCCTATCTCAATAACTTCCATTGATAATATCTTCGTCCCAAGAAAAACGCTAATAATAATCACCTTCGTGAGAAATTAATCATATGTAATTATGCCCTCCATTTGGAATCCAGAAAAAAAAAAAAAGACATTAATAGGAGCTTAAATTCCCCCAGACATATTGAGTGTTGCTTTATTTATGTTTCTTCATGGCAGTCAAAATTAAAATCAAGAGCTATTCAAAAGCAAACCTACAAAACAAACCTCCTTTGAACAAATTAAATGAAGTCATTCTATTCAGCAAAAAGCATCAAAATAAGAGTGGAAAGTTTTGGCATCTGTAATAGGTAAAAGCTGCAAATCTATTAGGTAGCTTTCTCTTAAGAGAAATAGTTGGCTCAATACTCAGAAAAAAGGACACTGTGTCCTGCATTTTCATGCTCCACTTCAAATAAGAAACATTCAAGATTTAGCTAAGTTAACCGCTGAAATATATTGTGAATAAAACAAAAATTAATGCCTATGATTTCATTGAAACTATAACAAAACTAATGGAAAGCTGAAAAAGAGACTGCCATTTCTTTTTACACATGGAAGAGAAGTGATTAATGTACAACAAGAAAAAAAAAAGTTTAGAAATAAATAAAAAAAAAGGAAGAAACAAAAAGAGAAAGACAGGGTAAAGATTAAACCCACCTTTTCTCTTGAATATTCATTCAGGGACCCCAAGCACCCCAAATCCTTTCTCCAATGAAACTAACAAACCTTCTCACCGACCCTTTCTCCTCATCGCCACCCCCGTCACCGCCTTCACCAACTTCAACCTCGCTGCCGTCACCGCCGCCATTACTGCTCCCCTCCGGGAGTGCTTCGGACGGCGAAGAGTGAAACTCGGAGCGAGTCAACTCGGAAGGCTTGGTTTTGGAGCCCCTCTTGTTTCTCTTATCCTTTCTGGAGGGTTTCGTTGTGTGGGTCAGAGAGTCTTCAAAGGCGTCGATGATTTCGTGGATGAGTTGATGGTTGGGAGAGGAGTTCCAGCGGACCCAGTAGCTCATGTAGCATCGGAAGCAGGAGCAGTTGAAGAGGGGAGCGTGATCGCCGTCAACGACCACCTTAGGGTTCCGGCGGTGGTGGTTGTGGTTCTTAGAGAAGTTGTTGTTGTTGTGGTTGTTGGAGGAGGAGCATGAGAGGAGGTAGGCGAGGACTTCTCGGTCCTCCGGGGAGAGGGAGAGAGTGAGGGTGAGGATGGTGGCGGGGAGGAAGGAGAGGTGGTCGGAGATAGTTGGCGGCGGCGGAGAGGAAGAGGGGGAGGGATGGACGGTTCCTTTACGGTAGAGCTTCTTCATTGTTTGAGAAAGAGAGAGAAAGAAGAGAACAAAAGTTTGAGCTTTGAAGGGTTGATGAGCTTTTATTATTATTCTGATTCTCTTCAATTTACTATTAACTATTAAGAGAGAGAATGTGAATATGAAAAGGAAAATAATCGGGTGCGGCGCGGGTCTTGGTGCAACCGAGCCGTATAGAATTGTACGGTTGTGATTTGTGCAGCACGCCTCTGATTTGTCCCTGTCCATGCTTCGACATTTGGGGACTTAATTACTCTGTTTATCTCTTTCTCCAAGTTGGTATGCTTTGCAACTACCCCAAGTCACATACTTTCATTAGGGTTTTTTGCCTTCCTATTCTGGAATTACCTTTTATTCAAAATCTGTTTATGTAATTAACACTGTAATAACCAGTTTTTGTTCTAATTAATTTACTAATCATTTATAGTTTTTTAGTCCAATAGCAATAATTGATAAGAAAATCAAAACAGTGAATTGATTCTCTGTCTGCAGAGGACAACCACTGAAGAGTGGATTGATGGAGTTAATGTCTACCAAACATTCTGATATGCAAAATTTAAACTGAAACATTTCTCAAAAGATTTGGCTGCATTTTAAGTTTGCTTCAAATAATGGAAAAACCAAAGGACATAATTCATAAAAAATTATGGTATATAATTTCTAGGATTTGGACAGTATCTAGTTCTTGATTCTGTCCTTGAAAGTAGGAACACGTTAGAATCTCACAATAAAATTTTCGAGAAGATAATATTATTGAGGTACTAAAAACTATAAAAGATTTTCTAAAATAAAAAATTATATTTCTTATTTATTCCAATCTTTTAATAAAAACATTTTTTTATATGTATATTGAAAAATAAAAATTCATGGGACCAAGACTCTCCGGAGCTTAAATATTTGTTTGTATGCTAATCCAATATGATATTTTTTATTTAAATAAAAATATAAAAGAAGAATATGCTAAAGCAGCGGATGGTACCAATTGAATTTGAAGGTACAGTGAAGATAAATTTTCCATCCATTTTATACTGAGAATAGCATAAATGAAAATATTAGTCGATTTTCAATTATAGTAATGGATTAGGTTACATGAATTACATTTTAATTTATTTAAAAACAAAGGTACTTTACTTAATTACCATGTTTCAAATTTACATTATCGATTAAAATTACGAAATATGATTAAAATAAATTCACCAAAAAAAGTCCTTCCTTCGAAATTTCCATATTGCAATGCCAACAAAATAGTATCAAAATTTACGTGTTGAATTTGAGTTTTATACATCCACGCGCAAACTTTTTTGTAGAAAGGTCGAATTTTCAAAATAAAGAACAAGAAAAAATAGTCATAAATGTTCATAATTCACTGATTAGAAAGAAAAATACTAGTATAACTTCTTTTTACCATTATTTTTATTTTATATATATATATATACACTAAAAAACTAAGTAGCTATACTGTTTATTTTTTTAATCTGACTGACTATACTGTTACTGTTAAACATACGCAAATATGACAATATATTTGTGCAGACTTTCAGTTGACTATGACCATACAGCATGTATCAAAAGTTCAAAATTCTATATATGAATGAAACTGTACCTTTTTAAACATTTTTTTTCCATAGTAATCGTATTTATACACAATGAACGGCTAGTTTTTATCAAAAAATAATAATTGACCAGCTGTAATAAGGTTTCTTTTCATGATCAAGTTATTTTTATTCACAATATATAAATTCGATGCTTTATTTAAAAGATTTGAGTTTTTTTTATTAAAATTGAGGTGAGTTTCTATAAAATAAAACTTTATTTTATTGATAAAATAAAAAGAGAAATAAAGTAAATGATTTTGTTTGAATTGGCATTATTTTTTCCTCTCTGAGTCCAAAGAATACGTAGATTTGAATTAAAATTCAAATAAACCATTGGAATGCGCAGTGAGAGACCGGTTGACCGGTTGGTGACTGTGCTTTACCGTCGTTTTCTCTAACAAAATCTACTATTCACACCGTAATCATTTAGTGTATCTTTTCCAATTTCAAAAATAAATAATATATATTAATCTCAAATATAATCAATTTTGATTAATGTTATTTATGTAAATACATTATTTTTAAAATACATATATTATTTAATTGGGCTTTTCATTTTTCTTTTTTATTTTTCTATATCAAATTTTTACTGCGAGTAACGTAAAAGACTTTTTAAAGGAAATAATATTAATTACTCTTTTTTAGTGCAAATTCGTTTTTTCACTTCAAAATCGGAAGACATGTTACAATAATGTCTGTATAACTTCTTCAAAAGAAGTTATGAATTTGTGTCTAATCGGAAGACATGCTACAGTAATGATAAAAATAATATTTTTTTGTTAAAGTTTGAGTTATGAATTTCTTATATAATTACCTAAAGTTTGTCTTATTAGAAAAAAAAATTTAATAAATAATATTGAAATTATATAACAAGTACAGAAAAAATATATTTTATGAAAAAACTTATAATACAATATATTTATTAAAAACATAACAACATTTATCAATTAAGACAGTTATCGAGATATCAGATCATATTAAATTTTTAATAATAACTATAAAAGTTATATGAGATAGCAGATCATACTAAATTTTTACTAATAACTATAAAAGTTATCTTATGACAATATCTAAACCAATTAAATTGGAGTAGTGTTAAAGATATCTATAAAACTTTTATAATTTTAGTTCGATATCAAAACATTGACTTGAATATCGAAATACTTTTTATAATTATTCTTTTGATCTAGATTAGAATGTTTGTTTTTAACAATTATTTTCCCTATCTAGATTAAGATTAGAACGGCTTCTGATACAACGAACATATATGTGATGAAAAAAATAAAACTTTTTCACGTCTCAAGTAAAAATAATATTTAAGTATGAGTACAACTTAATAAAAATGAAAAAAATTAAATAATATAAATAAGAAGATTTACAAATTTATTATGATTTTAAATTAAAAATAATCTCAATCTGGACCTTCTTCCTTATCAAGGATTTTCGAAGACCGCTAAAAGTTATGAGATTGTCAATTATCATCTAAAAACTCCAACAGAAAAAGAAAATATGCATGGCGTTTTATCAAAAAGGTAAATTATGAAATGTATGTGGAAGGTACATGAAATGAAAAGGCATTGGATGCTTGGAACATTATTGGCATAAGATTTGTTAGAAAAAAATTGGGTGCTTGATATGTGTCGGGTGCTTGATATGTGTCATGTGCTTCATCTGTCTTCATTATCATTTATTCCAGAGTGAACCCCCCTGCCCAATCCCATCTCTTCCCTACCTACACTCTTTAAACCATATAAATTGGCGTTACATAGCTTCCATCATAACTAAACCCCACTCACTAGGGACCAACACCACCCACACCCACAAAATCAAAATTATCTTCTACCAACGCTTCATACTACTACTATATCGTAAGATCCCGCACTTGCTCTATAAGGGCTTCTTAAATTATAGTGTGCTCAAGAGGGATTTGTTTGGTCGAACCAATGATAATACAATAGTAATTGGCATGTGAATTGGTCCCCCCGAGAGAAGAGGCAGAACATATGCTGCACAAAGAGAGTTACCAAGTTGCTACTCAAGGAAAAAAACCATTGGATGGATTGATGCATTCAGAGAGCAGTGCTTTTTGTAGGTGGGGTGTGCTTCTTAGTCATCAGGGAACCACTCCTACTTAGTACATGCTTTCGCATTTTTCTGCTCAATTTCTCAATTTGAGTGAATTATTCACCGCCACACCGTCTAATTTCAGAAAAGTTCCAAATTCCAACATTTACGCTCAATTTCAACTCACGGATAATCTGTCCCATTCATCACTCATAACCATGATTATTATTGCCCATGTTTTCATAAACAATAATTATGTAAAAAGCAAAGATCTCTATTTAAAGTAAATTGATCCAAATGCTAAAAACCAGAAAAGAGAAAAAAAGTGAGAAGATAGTTAAGGCTAACACCAATTGGATAAGCGTTTCCAAAATTAACCAGTTGAAAATTGATTTTAAAATAGTTTATGTTTCAAGAATAAATTAGTAATAAATTCAATATAAAACTCTTCGTTTAACTTAAGAGCTATTTAAAATCATTTTATTCCAAAATAGCTTTAAACCAGTTTCTTACTGTATGACCAAACAAATTAGTATTTATCTTAAACTACATCAATTGATATTTCAACCTCGTCTTAAACGATCTAATCTGAATCTAGTTAACACTAAAAACTAATTTGAAAATCATTTGATAAGAAAGAAACAACATTTAAGATAAGGAAGCTATAAGTAGCTTCTTTAAAACACATCCAAAAAGTAAGATTTCACATTCAAAATATAAAACTAAAACATGCTAAAGAGCATGATAGAATATTCCGTTTGGTTTGGTGTGTGGGACTTACATAATTAACATGAATTACAAAAACTACAGATTAACATCTCCAAACCCCGTTTGGTCGTAGTTTTGTGTGCTTTATCTAAGTTCGAAACACAACCAAACCCATCAATAGGGCGTGGTAACGCAAACAGCTACCAGGACAAACGCATGAGGATGAAAGCGCATGTGTTGCAGAATTTACATGTTTAGGCAAAAAAAAAAAAAGAATTAAGAGTAGTGTGTGAAACGTGCTACAAAACACACATTAAGTCAATGTAAATCCTTTCAAACATTACCATGAATAAAACGAGAATAAATAAACTGATGAGGGGATCCGCACAAGTACAAGCATGTACTTAGATTATATTATTCCAGGCTGAAATAACTATTGTGAAGAACTGTGTAGGCGTGCCTTGATCCATGACTCGAGATACCGCAGCTCCTCATTGTTTATGGAGTGGGTAAGACCAGGATAAGCCTGCCGAGTGGCAATACAATGTCAACGTGGATGATGGTAAATAACTGAATTGTTGAAAACATAGAATTTACCTTAAACTCACAACCAACACCATTTTTTTCGAGGAAGGGGGGACCTGCATGTCCAGCTTCGAATAATACCGTTCTATCATCCATTCCATGGCACCATAGTATGGGTGTCTGTAGATATTTACATATAATAGGTCAAAAAGCAAAAACAAATGACAGCTGCATTCCGCAAATTCAGTTGGGTATTAATGAAGGACATTAAAAACCCCATCGACTCACGCTAAGTTATTCTGATGTCATGCTCAGAGTACATATATAAGCAGTTCTAAATTCTAATGACATAAACAGTTAAACACTGTGAAGTGTCATTGTTCCAACTTCCAAGGAAAATTGAATATCAACAACTTCATGCCCCGATGAGAAAAACCAATGGCAGGCACCCATGCTTGTTAAATGGAACTTTGGATTTAGGGAACAATTCCTTGATCTAATGAGTAGGGGAATTAATTCAAAGTACATTTTCCAAGTATCTTGGTCATTAGGTAAATTCTTCCATTTGACTAACAGTTGCTAGACCATTTTTCTGTCCAGTATTATCCTCTGGATCCCGTTTAGTGAATGGTTCATGAAAGTGTAAAAGTAAAGAGTGAATGACAACAGAGTGTGGGTCTATACGGCTCTTCAACTGGGACACATGGAACATTATGAATCTCTGAATCTAAATGAAATTTCAGTTTATATGCAACCAATATGATTCTGTCTATCACTGAATAAGGACCATAAAATTTGTGTAGCAACTTGTAGAAAAATTGCTTGACATAGAAAAATCTAAAGTTGGGTTGGTTTTTTTAATTAGACTCAATTTAATCATATTCACTCTACAACATATTGGTTTGGGTCAATTGGATCAAAAATTTTAAATTACTTTTGCTAAAATTCGTAAATTCAAAACATATTTTGTTACATTTTTAGGATAAATTTTTAAATAAACTACATTATTAAATATTTGAAAATTTTAATAATTTAATATTAAAAAAATATTCATTTAGTTAATAAAATAATTGTAAATTGAATAATAATAATATTACTATTTATTATTAATATTAATATTATTTAATAATTTTCGTCAGGTTAAATTAAATTGGGTCTTGAGTTTAACTTATCAAACCTGTCACTCAACTCATAGGAGATTGGGTTGGATTAGATCGGATTTGACCTTATCACCAAAAAAACTTAACTCAATCTGTCTGGGTTGGATTGATTTGCTGGAGTTTCAGATAAACAAAATCACCGACATTGAAAACTGTATCACTGTGATGCTTATCTGCCTGTTGTGACATACTGTTTTGGGCACAGAGAAGATGAAATTGAAGCAATTAGATCACAACTTCTCGAGCACTTAAAAGAGAGTTCCACCCCAAATTGTGAGTTTTCCCAGGAAGGTAAGGCAGATGAATACGGGTGTTTGACCATAAACCACTTCATAAGGAGTGGTGTGGGATTTGTTCAAAGAAACTCCGTGGGGATGGAAAAATTCAGCCCAGAGTCCCTGTTGCTAGAGATAGAGCTAGGGAGGCCATGTAATTTGATGATATCGTCCAAAATCCATTGAGATACATAAAATATTTATTTAGTCTATCCACCACTACAAATTACAGTATAAGGTTGTGTGATACGACAAGTGAGCATACTTATTTAGTCTATCCACCACTACAAAAATCACTTCTTTGCCGTGTGAAGGTGGGAAACCTTCAGTGAAATCCAAGCTAATATCATCCAGACATGGGAACCAGCCAAAACAGGTTTGCACATCTGACAAATATCACAATTTTTTACAAACTGTTGCCGGATATCCTTGACCATCTCTCTCCAGAAAAACAGAGATTTCACTCTGGCAGTTGTGACATCTTGATCAGAATGTCCTCCTGTAGATGGGTCATGTAGCCATTTCAATATTATAAGTTTGAGATCAGACTTGGCACCAATAAATAATTTGCCTTTGCATCTAAGTTCTCCTCTATGCCAAGAGTATTTTGGATGCTTGTTATGTTAGGGTCCTACATAACTCCTGAATAAGTAATTGAATACTATCATCAGCGGACCACCTATGTTAGGTTTGCTCCAATAGCCCCATCTGAGCATTATTAGGCATCATTGGTAAGCTCCCCACTTTTGAACGTATACTATGGCTAGAAGCTCCCTCTCATATATTGACATAGCTTAGTGCTTAGGACTCAAGGATTTGCTAATGTAAGCAACAGTGTGCTTATCTAGCACTAAGACTGCACCAAATCCAGAACCTGATGCATCTGTCCCCACAATGACAGTTTTAGAAAAAAATGGGGAGAGCAGGTACTGTGCTAAAATAAGAGCATTTTTCAATCCTTGGAATGCACTATTTCAAGATGTTGATAACATATATGTCAACGGTTTTGCCATTTTACTAAAGTCCTTCACAAACCCAAAAACCTATGAAGTTGCTTTTATCTGCCAATCTGCCACTGCTGAATTTATTCATGAATAGGGAGTTGGACTTTGGAACTTTTGACTTAGGGAATTGAACTCCAAAAATCCCTTAATCTAATGAGTAGGGGGATTAATTCATGAATAAAACCTGTTACACGGCAGATTTTGATCGAAAAAACGGCAAGAGTAGAGAGTAGATTTGTTATGAATATTTTGCATATCTTTTTTCTGAGCCCCAGGTAATGCATAAAAGAAAAAAGTGGCTACAGTGCTCTGGCGTAAAAGGTTGCAACAAACTTTTCCCACCAGCTAATTCCTAATATGAAAAATAACAGATAGAAAATAGCATGAGTTTTATAACGTGAATTTAAGTAATGCAATTCTACAGCAATAGAAAATGCTGCAATAGCTTGATACTGGAACAAAAATAGAAATATAAGCTGTTGTGTGTATTTATGGCCATGAATGTGGTCTTCTATCTTGATCGGTGTACTTTTGTTTGGATAAACATCAAATATCTTGTTTCAAAATTCAAACAAAGATAAAGGAAAACTCAATATTTCCAGTAAATCTAGGATCAATAGAGAGTTGGTACTGAACCAAATTGGCTGTGACAAATCTTCTATGTTCCCATCCGAAATGATAATAATTACTCTCAAAGTAAATGAACGGAAAATAGCCAACCTTGACAAGAAAAGAAACAGTAGACAAAAAATATTAAGGTTGGCACATAATAGTACTACTACCACTGCTAAGGATTAGTACCTGCTTTGCCTCGGGCGTAATTTGTTCTCCAATGGAAGAATTGAATGGAACCCAACCACTAAAGATTGCACCTCCACCTAAAGTTTTAGGGTACAGTAGAACACTAGCCAAGGTTAAGGCACCTGAAAAACAATATCACCATAAGCAAACAGTCTATATACACAGGCATGACACACTCTTCACAAGCAAACACATACGCTGATCACTGACACACTCAAATAGACAACGGAATAAATGAGAGACCTCCTTGACTGAATCCACAGATAAATACATTGTTGGGGTTTACACCAGCAGCTATTTCCCTGTCTATAGTAGCATGCACATTTTGAACAGCTTTAAGTAAACTACTCTCGTCACTTGGAGATTCCTGACAATAAGTAGAACATTGATCAGCAAAAGTGTATTAGATCGGCAACATCATCCTGAACGAGATAAGAGTGATTTCTTCATAACTCAAGTTGCTCAGCCAGAGCACTAAGTTTTTTAGGAATCAAAGCAGTTGAACTAAAACGAAAAAAAAAGGAAAAAATACACTCTTTAAGCTTGGTAAACCGTTGGCACTGCCATGATAAAAACACGAGTGATGCTTTCAACATAATAGTGCTCACCGTCTCGCATTTTTCTAAATGAAAAGAATATATAATTCACTCCAAATGCAATATTTGTACTCCGAATTACATTCTGACAGCACTTCGCAATACAGAAAATGAGAAATAAGGAGACATAGAATCTCCTAGCATTCTAAAAAAAAGAAAAAGCTATAGCTTGTTATACCATTTATTATTTTCACTTACACACTTAATATTTGAAAAAGAGAGTGGCTATACAAGAAATAATCCGAGAGAGAGAAGACAGCTAAACTTACAGCTGTGACAGGAATCTCGAGAATGTCAAACCACGAAGGCATTACAGAACCATCTACAAAAAGAGCAAATAAGAATAATATATTAACAATCTTTTGGAGCGGGAAAGCACACAAGATCTCCTAAAAACCTAAATTAATATCATAAGGATTGGCCTGTGACTGTGAAGAAAGAGCAAAAATCGTAACACGATAGTGTCCAATTAGGTGAATGGTAATGATGTGGTTAAAATTGGTAGGGAAGAAGAAAATAATTTCCATGGAGAGAAGAAAAAACATACAGTTGCAAGTGACGGGGGCGGAAGGGGCGGAAGGGAAGGACCATTTGGTGTCTCTAAATTGGGGAGAAGTGAACAGGGTTTTGATGGGCTCGTTGGCTGGGCCAGAGTCACCCAGACCGTGAAGCCACAGAACAAAGCTTCGCGCCCTCGACATGGAGAAGGAAGAGGAATCTCGCTGTAGTGGTTGCTGAGAAGAGGGGTTCCTGCTGTTTTGGGGGGAGAAGAGTAGAATCAGAATGGTGCTGCTTAATAGTGTAATTGTTACGATCACAGTGCCCTTTATGGCCTTCATCTCTCTCGGCTCATCCATGCCCTTCATTACATTATATATTTATTATAATATTGGTATGTTCACATGAAGTGTTTTTTCAATTGAAATATGTTCACATGTACGGAGGGTTTATCAGAAATAAAACTCGTAATTCATTCATATGATATTTTTTTCATGCCTTTCTTCAAACAAATTAATTCGAGGCAAATTTTTAGGATATTTTTTCTAATTTTAATCGTTTATATATAAGCATATAATATTTTTCTAAAAGAAATAAATTGAACTTAGAAACTCTTTGTAACTTTGCCAAGTTACAAGTTGGGGTATATTTGACAACTATTTTGTGTTATGTGTGAAGGTTACCAAAGTAACTTATTTACAGATACAACTAGTAATGGATATTATAAGATTAACTAGAAAATTTAACATATCTACTAGTTAGCTTAATAATTCAGTTTGTTTATTTTTATTAATTAGTTTAGCAGTCACTAATATTAAATACTTATAAATGAATAAACTACTAGGTTATTAGTTAAAAACTTAAAAATCTATAAACTATGAGCTAATCAGTTAAAAAAAACTATTTTATCAATTATCAATTAATTTATAAGTTAATTTTATCAAATAAATTTAAAGATTTAGAGAGAAAAAAAAAGGTAACATTTATAAGGTTTTAAAAAATAATAATACTCTCAAGGAAATTAATGACAAACTCATTACATTTTATAAGACTAATATCACATTTGATCATTTATAATTTAACATAACTTGAATAAGAGAGATCAAGTAGAGTTAAAATATTAAGGCCTTAAAATTTACCAGTGTCATTAAATCGGTTTTCTTTTTTAAATTTTATTTATTTTTTTATTAATTTTCTGGCAACTTCTTGAAATGTTGCACAAATAGGCTTTCTTTTTGTTATTACTATTAGTATTTGAATGAAACTGGTCACACTAAAATCCCGAGAGATTAAACAAACAATAAGTAAATAGAGCAACCAAGCCTCTTCTGTTTTATACACTAATTTCTGAAACAAAATAGGAGACGTATTTGGGGATCTAAAATCCATGTAAAATCCATGTCCAATGTACGCAAAATGTATTTGGTTTTTCAGAACTTCAAAAACTTTCCCCCACCCTTAAACATTTGTTTTTTTTTTAACCGAACTACCAAACACTCCTTTGGTTTTAACTATCAAATTTTCTTTCAATTGGATGGCAAGCAACATATTTTACAAAACAAATTACAATGATTTAACAAAGAACTTAGATTCTTTGCTCTGGACCCATTTAACAAACTGTTATCCCCTGGTTAAAAGAAAAAAACTAAGTCACTTCACTCAGTCATTTGTCAGCACCAATCAGAGGCTCACGCACCACAATTTGACTACAATAACATCCCAGGGCCGTGAGCATAAGATGCATTGGTCAAAAGACAAACTCTGAATGCAGGTTTACTCACGTAATCATCCCTACAATTGTAGTAGGATTTCAGTGGTCTTGCATCAAATCCAACACACCTGGTACTGGATAAAGACGATGATGTCCTTTTAGTTGCAACCTCGTCAGTTATTCTTGTAAAGGAACTAAACCACTTTGCTTGCATGTACTCAATTCTTCTCCATGGAGGTACATACATCTCTATGCTTTTCATAGAGCTCTTGATAGCACTGCACATTAGCCTCACAACCTGTCTCAGCTCTTCCAATCTACCAACAAATATTAGAGGGAAGACGTCAAGTAACGAAGAATAATGGTTTATGGGACGAGCTATTTCAAATTCCGCTACAAGGGAGATTTGAACAATGTATCGATCTCCTGCAAAATTTACGTCTATGTACTCATAGTCACCAGCTGGGAAACTTCTGTTTTTCTCCCACTTGCATTTGCAAAGCCCTAAAGGAAAAAATCATCAAAATTTAGTACATGACCCAATGGACAAAATTTAATCTTTTTCTAACTAAACAAAGGTAAGTTTGTTAATTTCAATTTGGCTATTTCGATTCCCCAAAACATACAAATTAAGCTTTAACAAAAGCATATAATTAGTAGTATTTGCAACTAAAAGATGAATTAGTAACTCACCAGCATCAAAACCTTTCTCCCTCAGATGAGACAGCAATTGTGATTTAAACTGGGGTGATGAATTTTTGTTTTCCCCAACAAGTTCCAATGCATGTTCAACTTCTCTCCTAATTAGTTGTTTGGCATCATCATCGCCACCGAATATTCTTTGAAGGATCTCCCTCTTCTCAGAATCAAACCACTCCAAATCCTCATCCCCATCATCCCAACCAACACCAACCGCATCTTCTTCTTCTCCCTCCCTCTCCATGAACGATTTCACGAGGTCCGACAAATCAGCCAATTCCTCCGGCGCGTGCTCAGTTATGCCGCTCTCGCATGGCCTCACACGTGCGATGTCAGCTTGAAAGGCGGCGGCCACCCTCTCAAACCTCACCGGAATCCTTCCCATTTCTCAATACTTGTCTTTTCCTTTGTTCAGAAAAAAGTGAAAATACGGGATAATGTATATAATGTATATAAGGTGGGGGTGTTGGTTGAAATGATGTGTACATAAAACGACAAAAGAGAAGGTGGATGGAGTAAGAATGAGAACAGGGAAACTATTTCCTCCCATGTATTTATACGCGGTGGAGTTTGAAACAAACTTTTGGGTTGTATCAACGGTAAAGGCTTAGTTTAATTGCCACACGAAATGTGGTCCAAATGACCACATTCTTTCCTGAACCCAATTCCTAAAAGCGTCCAAGTTCATTTTCCTAATTACATTTACATTAAATCCTATACCATTTATTATTATCACACTTATCTTCTTCAAATTCTTAGAAACACCACGGGTATATCTTTGCTCTTGAGCTACCCTCCTACAATAATGACAATTATTCATACTAAATCAATATTTTTACAACTTTATATATAAATTACATTATGATTAAAATTCAAAATGAATAAATACTTTTAAACATATAACTTATACTTTAAATTTATAAAAATCAATTTATATTATGATTTAAGCAAGGAAAAAAATAACTACAAAAATAAAAACAATGTTTGAGATTATTGAAAAAAAAAAGTTTATCGTTATTAATTGTTTAAATAAACAAAATTTCCCTATTAAAATAAAAAAATATTTAAAAGAAATAAAAAAACAAAGTTAATGAAAATATAATGGATAAGATTAAAATAAAAAAATATAAATTAAATATTACTGAGACTTGATGAATAAAATAACTATGTGTATATACGTGTGCATTAAAATATAAATCAAAATTTACCCGAGAAGGAAAGTAGTTGATAATTTGTGACACATAATCCTATATAAAATTAGGTTAAATATTACATTAATTAGAGTGGCGTACAGGATTATATTGCTGTGAAAGTTGAAACAAGATAAACTTGAGTAAATATTGTATTTGAATCATAAATTTTTGAAGAGAGATTTATTTATTTATTTAGAAAACTTGAAATATTTTAGGAAAATATCTTGTTTGTTTCTTGTTGAATTTCTAATATTTTTTTTCTTTTAACTCTAACAATCTGTATTTCACTTATATATCATTTTGTTTCAATTTTTGTATTTCTCATTTAAGATTCTTAAATTTTTTTTTAATTTCTCCGTTTATCGTTTAAATTTATTGTATTTATTTTCATCTTTTTTATTTTTTTAAAATATTTTTTAGTATTAAAATTTCCATTTTATCTATTATGAGAACTAGTATAAAGGTTTGGTCTCCAATTAATATATTAAATATTTTACAATATGAGAAATTACATAAATTAGGAGTTGGGTAATAATTTTTACGATCAATGTCTTCATTGTCCTCAGAAGTAGAGCATTTTAGTTAATAAATTACTTTGTTGTTTTCTTTTAACTTGTTTTTACTTATAGTTGCTAATATAGTGTCGCATTATGTCACGTTTGAAAATCATCTTTTCTTTTCTTTAGTATTTTTATCTTTTTTTTAATTGGAATTTTAAATTTATTTAGGGTTTATATTTAGATTTATATTTACTTTAAATTACACGGTATTTGTGTAGTTTAAATGTGTTATAAAAGAAACACATAAATAATTTGTTTAATTTTAAGATTTGTTTTTTAATATATTTTTTTGTTTTATTTTAACTTTTATTTTGACTATTCATTTTTTTCTCTCAACTTTTATGAATCTATTTAGTTTTTCTTATTTTTAAAGAATTTATTATTAAGAATCGATTTATACAAATCAAACGAATGGAATTGAATTTTGTACTAATTATTTAAAACTTTTAATTTTTTTCTTACTCTAATTTTGATTTTATACTTTACAACAGTATTTCTGATTTTATATGTCAAGAATCGATTTAATCTTCATTTAATAATTAAATACATATTAGTTTGAATAATACTTTTATTTAATTTATATAATTAATTTAACTGATTAATAATTAATTTGTTCAAAACTTTAGTTGGAAATGAATCTTTAAAAAATGTGATAATAAAAATTTAATTTTAGAATTTGCGAATTGACCTTTCCTATTCTCATGATTTTGAGTTGTACAGAGTTTTTTTCATTCTTATTGTATGTTCATGAATCTATAGTTGGAGTTAATTAGGATTGTGCTCTATATTGCCAACTTTAAAAATGCATAGATTATTTTACTTCAAGAATTGTATTGACAATAAATGATGTAAAAATTATAGAAAACATGATAATCTTGTTATTTAACATATTTTTAATTAAAACAATTAGAATTAATTTTCTTTTTATACATACAGTAATATCATTTTATATTTATTACAAAATCCCAACACATAAAAGACAAACAACAATTAAACATGAAGATTAAATAAGATAAGAATAATGTCACCTAATTAACAAAAAGATTAAATAATATAAACTCAAATGAAAAATATAAAAAGAAATATTAACAAAAACTCAATTAGTAGTATGAAAAATTATGAAAAACTTAAAATTTAATAATCATAAATTAAACAATCACATATAAATTTTAAAATATTAAGTGAGCCTTAGACAAGTATAAATGATCGACCTTCTGAATTATCACTACAGCAAAAAAGCCCAATTTGACACGTCTCATCTATATCCCGATCAAGATCAAACTTATCTGTTCTCTCTCTGATCTCATGCACAAAATTGGCTGCTGCGTGTGACTTTCCATAAAAACCAACAGTCACAGGTAGTAATCTAGTTTGTTGCATGGAATTCAGACTACATTCAACTAATCTCAAATTGGTGTCCAGATGCATTGAATCTTCCCTTTGGTAGAGCTTGTGACCATGGTACACCATAACTACTTTGTAGAACTTTCCTCTGCAAGTTACTCTCTAGTATAATAATATTTGCAATCTTGCAAAATGTGAAGCATTCAATTCTAGTTACTAGACAGTATAATTTTATTTTTTTTTTCTTTCATATTGGTGAAACATATAAGTTGGGGTCCTATCTTATTGACACCAACCTTGTCACATAATCTATGTGTTCCTTTTCTTCTTTTTGTTTGCTGCAATGGAAGACAAACCTTTTTCTCACAACAATCACTTCCCAATATAATGATTTCCCCTTGCAATCTTCCAAGTCCATTAACAACGTCATCATGTTGTGCATCACTTGGAGATTCAAGAATACCATTCCCAATCGTTTCCCTTTAACCCCAAGAAGAAAAAAAAAAATCCACTTACTGCGAGACAAACATGTCATGGTTACTATGTGAGACCTTTAACCTAAGACGTTTATAGTTCTAAAAATGGTTAGGCGGTTCAAAGGTTTAACTTAGACTACCAAGTTTTTTGATATTTTATTTTTATTTTTGTTTAAAAACATACTTAATCATGTAAACTATTTTCTAAAACTTTAATTGATTAATTAACATATCAAATTAAATAAATTATTAAATTACTTAATTGTGATTAATAATCAGAAGTTATATCTTATAAGTGAATAAAATAAAAAAGTTAATATTTTAAAATATTCTTTGATTTTAATTTTAATTTTGAAACAAACTAGTCTCTCCAATGGGGTTGGTGGTTACCGAACTGAAAATATAATTCCGCCTCCCCAAATTAGTGATGAGGTGACCTCAACCCATTTTCACATCTTCATTTTAAATATTAATATTCATATTAGTCAACATTCTTCAAACTTCTTATATTCTTTTATTAAAAGTTTAACTAAATAATTAAAACATGTATTAAGTGACTTTTCTAAAAGCGAAATCAAATTTAAAAATAATTAGATGAAAACAAAAAATATCTATAAGATGAAACAATTTATTAAAAAAATAAATAATGTTGCAAAAAGTACACTTTTCCTAATATATCTTATTGAGATTCAAATTGCAAATGAATTATCTAAGTGAAGGGTTGGTGATAAAGCATTAGTGGATATGTTTTTGTAAAATTAAAAGATATATTTACAACATAAAATAAGTTACAAATGTAAAGGTGTGAGATTTCTTTTTTGTGATTTTCCAATTTTTTTATATGTAAGAAATTATAATGTATAAAGATATTTACTACACTTCACGCATTTTACTCAAGTAATTTAATTGGACCTATGACTTATGAAGCCCATTTAAAAGTTCAAAGAAATATGTTAGATTGAAGATAACAATACTTAAACGCTATTAAACTAAATGGTTAAATTAAAAAAAGTTAATGATACACATGAGATGGGCAAAGTTGGAGTAATTATTTGTTCTTAGGAATCAGTGAAACTGATTAATAATAATAATATTAAAATTCGAAAAAATCAAATTGAAACAATGAAGCAATAACCAAGACATGTTAGTTTCAATTCTTTAAGCATCCAGTCCTATATTTAATTTCAAATATAGATGGATGATAATGTAAAAGGTTTCATAATTATTATATAAATTTATTATAATAATTATTTTATTCTTAAAAAATGTTTTTTTTTTACTTAATACTACTGAATAACTATGAAGAGTTTTTTTTTTTTTTTTTTTTTTTTTTTTTTTTTTTTTTTTTTTTTTTTT